>Ga0210392_10000111_pt1 | contig 65870 bp, 63 predicted proteins | sample IncBWC30OmetaG_FD_161057 | JGI IMG/M metagenome (GOLD analysis project Ga0210392, IMG submission 161057) | Forest soil microbial communities from Barre Woods Harvard Forest LTER site, Petersham, Massachusetts, United States - Inc-BW-C-30-O ... | reverse complement strand
AAAAAGTGATGTTATTGTATTGGCGTATTTGACTGAAACATTATTAAGGCCCAAGATCAATTTTAAATTTTCATTGCCGGATTATAGTAGCTCAGGTAATGACTTCAGTGTATTGAAAAGCTTTGATATATATGAAGGGGATGAAAATGAGATGAACAAGCAGGTTACGTCAATTTTGTTGTTCAATGCGTTTATATCAACCAATACAAGTGCCGCAGGTGGAGGATATGTAGTATTAACAAATACGATTGGTGGTGTAATATCGGGTGTACTTACCAGCTCATTTAATAAGCTATTACAAAAAGCGTTAAACAATAATACACTAACTACTTATGTGGATTTTAATTCGAGCTTAGACGCAACTAATCAGGTGCAGAATGGCGGAAAAGTAGGTGTAACAAAAACTTTTGATGATAACAGGGTTATAGTATCCGTGGGGGGAAACCTTGATTTCAATAATGCAACAACACCAGCAGCCACGTCTACAACTACTAACGGTAAAACAAACAGCGTTATTTTAACGCCGGATGTTACTGTTCAATGGATATTAACAAAAGATGGTCGCATAAGAATTGTAGGCTTTAACCAAACAGAATATGATCCGATATCTGGAGAAAGAAACAGGACGGGTATTAAACTCTCGTATAGAAATGATGCGGATAAATTATTAAATATATTGAACCGTAAAAAAGAATCGAACAGAAGTACTTTGAGGAGACGAAGACTTGATAATAAAGAAAGTCTTAGCGAATAAAATAATAAAATAGTATTTAAAAGGCCGCTAAATTTTAGCGGCCTTTCTATTATTCGTTTGTAAGAGTCTTTTATTTTTTATGTAAAATAGTATGTCCTAATTTATCTCTTTTAGTGGTAAGGTATTTTTCATTATGCTCATTTGGTTTTATTTCAATTGGCACGGTATCTACCACTTCTAATCCATAACCTAATAAACCTGCACGTTTGCGTGGATTGTTACTGATCAACCTCATTTTATTGATACCTAACTGGCGTAAAATTTGTGCACCAACACCATAATCTCTTTCGTCCATTTTAAAGCCTAATTCTAAATTAGCTTCAACGGTATCCATTCCTTCTTCCTGTAATTTGTAGGCTTTTAATTTGTTCAATAAACCAATGCCACGGCCTTCCTGGTTCATGTATAACACCAATCCTTTTCCTTCAGCTTCGATCATTTTTAATGCAGCGTGCAATTGGTCGCCACAGTCACAACGTAAAGAGCCTAGAATATCTCCGGTCATGCAGCTGCTATGTACGCGCACTAAAACCGGTTCTTCTTTGGTCCATTCGCCTTTTTTTATGGCAAGATGTATTTCACCTGTTGTTATTTGTTCAAAAGCGATCAATTCAAACATGCCATATTTCGTAGGCATTTGTACACGAACTTCTTCTTTTATTAATGTTTCTTTACTCAACCTGTATTCGATCAGGTCTTTTATAGAAATAAGTTTAAGGTCAAATTTTTTCGCGATCTCTTTCAATTCCGGTAATCGAGCCATACTTCCATCTTCGTTCATGATCTCGACCAACACTCCTGCAGGTTCAAAACCGGCAAGTCTTGCTAAGTCGATTGTAGCTTCTGTATGTCCTGATCTTCTTAAAACACCGCCATTTTTTGCTTTTAATGGAAATATATGCCCCGGCCTTCCCAAAATGTCAGGAGTTGTAGCAGGATCAATTAATGCCTGAATAGTTTTGGCTCTATCATGTGCTGAGATACCTGTGGTACAACCATGCCCTAAAAGATCGACGCTAATGGTAAAAGCTGTTTCATGCAAAGCCGTATTAGAAACCACCATCGGAGTAAGCTCCAATTGCTGACAACGTTCTTCTGTAAGTGGCGCGCAGATCAATCCGCGGCCATGTTTACTCATAAAATTGATTATCTCAGGCGTTACTGTATTGGCCGCTATAACAAAATCACCCTCATTTTCTCTATCTTCATCATCCACCACAATCACCATTTTGCCATTCTTTATATCCTCAATGGCGCTTTCAATGCTATCTAACATATTAATTATTTAGTATGCAAAGGTACTAAGGTTTAGGTTCAGTTTTAAGGCTTTTATATTGTGAAATGAGGAAAAGTTATTGGTTTTTAGTGCTAAGTTTTGAAGTAAGACAATCCCATTTACTATTATAACTTATAACTTAAAACTTACAACTGTATCTGGCCATCATGATAAGCGGGTAAACATAATTTGTTAAAGTACCTTTAACAAAATATATTTACCATGGCAATTCCGTCTCCCTTAAAATATCCACTAAGCAATAACAATTAACAACATAAGCAGTAATGAAGAAAATTGGAATTTTATTTGGAAAGGAAAGAGGTTTTGCAGATGCTTTTATCGAAAAAGTAAACAGTAAAAAGATCAAAGGCATTAAAGCTGAATCTGTTTATATCGAAAAAGTTGAACATGGAGAAGGTAGTGGTTACGCTGTTATTGTTGACCGGATATCACACAAGGTTCCTTTTTACAGATCGTATTTAAAAAATGCAGCGTTGCATGGTACGGCAGTTATAAATAATCCATTTTGGTTAAGTGCCGATGAGAATTTTTTTAATAATGGCTTAGCTACAAAAATTAAAATAGCAGTTCCTAAAACTGTTATTCTTCCTTCAAGAAATTTACCTCCGGGCACAACGGATGAAGAATTTTCTAACCTTGCCTATCCGTTAGATTGGGAAAAGATATTTAAATACATCGGTTTTCCGGCTTACATGAAACCTTTTTCCGGCGATGGCAATCAGAAAATATATAAGATCACTCACATGAATGATTTTTTTGCAAAGCATGCCGAAACCGGTGGTTTGGTAATGATGTTGCAGGAGGAAATTATTTTTGAAGAATACTACCGTTGTTTCTGCGTTGCAGGAAAACATGTTCGGGTGAATAGTTACGAACCCCGTAATGCACATGGAGAAAGATACAATGTTGATTTTAAGCCGGATGCTAAAAAAACAAAATTGTTAGAGGATATGGTGCTGCGCATCAATAAACATTTAGGATACGATTTTAGCGCTGTTGATATCGCCATGCGCGACGATGTTTTATATGCGGTAGATTTTTGTAATCCTGCTCCGGATGTAGAAAGAGATACGATCGGACAAAATAATTTTGATTGGCTCGTTGAAACATTGGCTGCATTTGCTATTGATAAAGCACAAGACCAAAAGAACGGAAAAGATAATTTAACCTGGGGCGAGTACATCAGAAAAGCGCTTCATAAATAATGGCAAATATTTCATACAAACAATTTACACTGGGAGTTGAAGAAGAGTACATGGTGTTAGATCCTGTAACCAGAGAATTAAAAAGCCATGAACAGAAAATTGTACTGGAAGGGCAAAAAATATTTAAAGGGAAAGTAAAAGCAGAAATGCACCAGGCCGTTGTTGAAGTAGGCACGGATATTTGCAAAGATGTGGATGAAGCGTACGCTGATGTTTTTAATCTGCGCAAAACCATCACTACTATTGCCGGCGATTTTGGATTACAGATAGGCGCTTCGGGCACGCATCCTTTTAGCCATTGGCAAAGTCAGCTATTAACCAATCATGTTCGGTATAATGAAATAGTAAATGAATTACAGGAAGCTGCCCGCAGTAACCTGATATTTGGTTTGCATGTTCATGTTGGCATGGAATCCCGCGAAATGGCCATCCACATTGCTAATAGCGCAAGATATTTTTTACCGCACATTTATGCATTAAGTACCAACTCCCCTTTTTGGGAAGGAAGAGAAACGGGGTACAAAAGTTTTAGAAGTAAAGTATTTGATAAATTTCCCCGCACGGGAATTCCTGATCATTTCGAAACTATCGAAGCGTACGAAAGCTATGTTGATCTTTTAATTAAAACCAACTGCATTGATAACGCTAAAAAAATATGGTGGGACCTGCGCGTTCATCCTGATTTCAATACGGTTGAATATAGAATTTGTGATGTGCCGTTAACTGTACAGGAAACGATTACTATCGCAGCTTTATTTCAGGCTATTAGCGCTAAACTGTATAAATTAAGAATGCAGAATCTTAATTTTATTTCTTACTCACGTACTTTGATCAATGAAAATAAATGGCGCGCATCACGTTATGGAATTGATGGCAAGCTGATCGATTTTGGAAAAGAGTGCGAGGTAGATACTAAAATATTAATTTACGAGTTATTAGATTTTATCGATGATGTTGTACCTGAACTAGGAAGCAGAAATGCGATCGATTATGTACATACTATAATGAAACAAGGTACAGGCGCCGATAAACAGTTGAAAATATTTGAACAGACAAAGAGCCTGGTCAATGTAGTTGACTATGTTCACAGTGTTTTTTTAGATCAATAAGAACAGATAATTATTGCAGCATGGTCCGCAAAGAAAATAAAACAATACGCGTAGCAATTTTAGATTTGTACCAGGGAATGGCAAATGAAGGCATGCGTTGTATTCGTGATATCCTTGTATTGTTTGCCGAGAAAAACAAACTAACAATTGTTACTGAGGAATTTGAAGTAAGATTAAAGAACGAGTTACCGGATATGTCTTACGATATATTTATTTCTACAGGCGGCCCGGGTAGTCCGCTCGATAGCGAAGGAAGCGATTGGGAAAAAAACTATTTTGGTTGGCTGCAAAAAGTGCTTGATTGGAATGCGCACGAAAAACACAAAAAACATACTTTCTTTATTTGCCATTCTTTTCAATTGGCATGCAGGTATTTTGAAATAGGCAATGTTTGTAAAAGAAAAAGTACCGCATTCGGAGTGTTCCCAATACACTTATTAAATGATGGGAAAGAAGAGTTGGTTTTCAAAGGAATGAAAGATCCTTTTTATGCTGTTGATAGCAGGGATTACCAGGTAATACAACCTAATGCAGAAACTTTTTGGAAAACACCTGCAACGGTATTGGCGATTGAAAAAGACAGGCCGCATGTCCCTTTAGAAAGAGCGATCATGGCGGTTAGGTTCAATAAATATATGATCGGCACACAGTTTCATCCCGAAGCTGATGCAGTTGGTATGAGTATGTACTTGCAGATGGAAGAAAAAAAACGTACAGTTATTGAAAACTACGGCGAAGCAAAATGGCAAAGCATGATAGAGCAGCTGAATGATCCTGATAAGATCATGATGACGAACGCGCATTTATTGCCTAATTTTTTAAAACTCGCTATTGGTAATGGATAATTGGTTAATGGATAAATGATAATGTATTAACCGCTTTCCTGCATTCATTCACCAATCACTACTATATTTATCCATGCAAAAAGAATTACGACAACAGTTCAATAAAAATTTTTCTTCCGAAAAATACCGCGCTTTTATTGAGCAGATCGATAATTTGCATCCCGGAGCATTAGATTTCGGATTGGCTGAAACACCCGTGTTTGTGCCTAAAGATTTTTTAAAAAAAATATTAGCGGCTGGTGAAGATATTATTGATATCATCACTGATCCTCGTTTTAAAACTGTTACTGAAAACGCTATCCCAAAAGAATTTATTGTAGCAAACGAAAACGAGCATGCTCATTTTTTAGCATTGGATTTTGGCGTTTGTGAAAATGGATCGGGCGAACTGGAACCTCAATTAGTAGAGATGCAGGGCTTTCCCTCTTTATTTGCCTTTCAGGTAATGCTTGATGAGATCGTGCGACAATATGCTTCAGTCCCTGCAACGCATACAAGCTATTTAAATGGTTATACAAAAGAAACTGCACAGCAACTATTAAAGGAAATAATTGTGGGCGATACGGATCCTGAAAATGTGATTCTATTGGATATCTTTCCCGATAAACAAAAAACACGCCTTGATTTTTATTGTACGGAAGATGTGTTAGGCGTTAAAGCTATTTGTATAACAGTATTAATACCAAAAGGGAATAAATTATTTTATGAAAATAATGGAGAGCTGATCGAAATAAAAAAAATATTCAACAGATTAGTATTTGATGACTTACAAGAGTTAAAAGGCAAAAGCATTATTGATATCATGTATCCGTGGGATGTAGAATGGATCTCTCATCCTAATTGGTTTTATCGTATCAGTAAATACACATTGCCATTCATGCGTAGTCAGTATATTCCTGCAACTTATTTTTTACATGAAATAAAGGAATTGCCAACAGACCTTGAAAATTATGTATTAAAACCTTTATTCTCTTACGCAGGAATGGGTGTCATAATAGATGTTACAAAAGAAGATATTGATAAAGTGACAGATCCTGAAAACTGGATATTACAACACAAAGTAAAATATGCTGCAGCTATTGAAACACCTGATAGAAATGCAAAAACAGAAATTCGTTTATTTTATTTCTGGAAAGATGGCTGGGAGCGGCCTGTGGCGGTTCATAATTTAACCAGGCTAAGCAAGGGCAAAATGATCGGCACGCGGTATAATCAAAACGAAACCTGGGTCGGAGGAAGCATATCCTACTTTGAAAAATAGACTAAGTCTGACGGGCTCCGTCTGACTTAGTCTATTTTTCGACTGCAATGATTATTAATAAAGAGAAATAAATTTTCAATTTTCAACGCTCAATTTCCAATTTTCAATTTTTAGTACTTCAAATAATTAGAGTGCCTTCAATTGAGCATTGTTCGTTGAACATTAATCATTTCTTTTTATTGTCAGACGGAGCCTGTCAGACAATAAAAAACTCCGGATTTCTCCGGAGCTCTATCTCAATTACCATCAACCCGAGTAAAACCTATTTTGGTTGTAATACGTGATCAATTACATGGATCACACCGTTACTTTGATTAACATCTTTGATCGTAACATACGCCACACCACCTTTTTCATCTTTGATAGCTAATTTCTTACCATCCATCCAGATCCAAAGAGAACCACCTTGTACAGTTTTTAATTCAGCTTTACCACCGCCATCTTTAATTTTTTTCATTAGATCAGCAGCGCTTAATTTACCTGCTACAACATGGTAAGTTAAAATAGAAGTTAACAATGCTTTATTTTCTGGTTTAACTAAAAAATCAACAGTACCTGCTGGTAACAAATTGAATGCTTCATTAGTTGGAGCAAATACTGTGAATGGCCCTGCGCTTTCTAAAGTTTCAACTAAACCAGCAGCTTTTACAGCAGCAACTAATGTTGTATGATCTTTACTGTTAACAGCATTTTCAACAATATTTTTAGAAGGGTACATTGCTGCGCCACCTACCATTACTGTTTTTTCTTGTGCGAATGTTGCAGTGCTACATAATACTGCAAATACGATTAATAACTTTTTCATTTGTTTTTTGTTTTAAGTTTTTAGTGTTTTTGTTTTACTGTATTCAATTACGACAAATGAAGAAGGATGGTTTTAGAATAGAAAAATATTTTTATTGATCCGCTGAAATATAGCAATGGCAAGGATTGGCAAGATCATAAAAGAAGTTTTATTTTTGTTTCATGCAAAGGCCAAAGGAAGTAAGGCACAAAGTTTTAATCTTTGCGCCTTTATTTTTTTCTTATGTGCCTTTGCGTGAAATGTATTGAGATATTTTAAAACAAAGATGCCGACCAAATTGGCCGGCATCTTTGTTTTAAGTAAAATATTTTTTATAATGTAGGAGCTTTACCCATCACAACCATTTGATCCATTGTAGGAGCGGGGCTGCCACCTTTCTTTTCTATTGTTATTGCAAAGGCATCAACCTTGCCAAAGCTTTTCATTTTTTGTATTCTGAATTTTTGTCCGTCAGAAGCTGTCACGATCATTCCGGCATCAACAGGTTTGCCATCAACAATGGCCCATAATTGAAATTGTTTATCTGATGGTACATCCGGCAAATTGCTTGGGTCAATATATACATCACCAGTATTCTTCATCCAGAATATTTTTGCTGCAGCTTCGGGCGCAACGCCAATGCCATTTAATACAACGGGTTCGCTATACTTACTTTGTACAACGGTCATATCCTGTTTCATGGCAGCATTAGATCCTTTCATCTCTTCATTGCTTTGTTGCAAAGAAGCTAATGATTGTTGCGTTTGTTGTAAATTATTGGCTGTTTCATCTATCTTTTTATACAGCGATATATTTAATACTGCACTACCAATGAAAAGTATAATAGAAGCTGCTGCTGCATATTTCCAGAAGGGCGCAACACTATATGTTTTAACAGAACCATTTTTATTGAACGGTACTACTTTACTCTTTTTACCAGAATTGATCTGTGAAAATATTTTTTCTTTAACTGAAGGAGTTGGTGTTACTGCATTTGCTTTGGCATACGATTCTAATCCAATTTGGATGGCAGCATATTCTGCAGCCACTTCCGGATATTTTTTTATCCATTGTTCTACCTGTAAGGTTTCTTCTTGCGAAGTTAAACCCGTAGCATGTAGCTCCAATAAACCTGATGATATGATGTCGTTTGCTTCCACTCTGTTATAACATTTTTCTTAGTTCGATAATGGCAGTCCTCATACGGGTTTTAACAGTGCCCAAAGGGATACCAATTTCCTTGGCTATTTCATCTTGCGTGTAACCACTGAAATAGGCCATATCGATAATCGTTCTTTGTTCGGGTTTGAGATTTTCTAAATACTTCCGAAGGCCAATGGTGTCAAACCTTTCAGATCCGGAATAATTGTTAGACAAATTACTTACGGAATTTTCATCAGCAGAGATTTTTTGCTGCTTTTTATAATTCTTACTACGCAATGTATCGATAGTAAGATTACGTACCAGGTTGATCATCCATGTAAATAATCGTCCTTTAGAAGTATCGTATTGATGAAAGTTGTCCCAGATTTTTATAAAGGCTTCTTGTAGAATATCTTCTGCTAATTCCTTTTCTTCCACCATTCTAAATATTACACCATTTAACGCCGGTGCATAATTATCATATAAATAAGAAAAAGCTTGCTGATCCTTTTGTTGGAGCGATAAGATCAATTCCTCTTCACTGTATTTTTTTACTACATCCACTAGCTATTGGTTTTGTTTTGGGTTTGGTAAGTCGAAAATAATGGTTTTATTGTATAAACGTTAATTTTTATATTAAAGCTTCTACTTCGTAAACAGGACTAAATAAGTACACTTTACCTGTTTTAACTTCAACACATCTATAGCGTTTACGCACTTTTTCTTCTTTCCTGAATATTCTGTCTCCTTTTATTTTAAATAACGTTCCCTGGGGCAGAATCTCTACTAAAAGCGTGCCTTCTTTTTGCGGATCATATTTTCGTAGTACCCGTAGCAGGCTATCATCTGCGCAGCTACTGGCCGCAGGGTTCTTTAAAGTTTTTAATAATACCTTTTCTATATCCGCCGGAAATATTTTTTTAGATAAGAACTGCGCCAATATTTTTCCATATTCATTTTTCCATTCCGCTCCATGTGCAGAAACTCTGTGCCCAAAACGTTCGTAGGTAAATAAATGTGCCAGCTCGTGTAAGAGGGTTATTAAGAATGAGTACGAATTTAAATTTCCATTAACACTGATCCGGTGATTTTTATCTGCAAAAGAGTGGCGGTAATCTCCTAAAATTGTTTTTCGTTCACGGGTAATCGTTAGCTGCACTTTATAATGATGAAGGTAGTGTGCGACTTCTTCATAAGATCCGGCTGGTAAATAAGATTGTAATTGATTTAGCGGGGCTTCCTGCTTAGGCATTTTTTTTATTGTTCAATTTAAGCATCACGTTCACTTCTACTGCTAAATATACAAAATATAAAAACACGCCGGCAAATATGGAAGCCTTGCTGTAACTATCTCTAAATGAAAGAACGTAGATCAATACCCCAAAAACACAAACAAACATTTTGATCATCATTACACTCATCACGCTTCGTATAAAAACATTTGGGTTGCTGTTTTGCAAAGCTTTGTACTGAATGTTAAAAGTGATCAATCCTACAATGAAAAATAAAGTGTTGGCTATCAGCAATACATTTCTGTCTAGTCCGAATTTTATTAACAATGGTTCTGCCAGCAAAAACACGATCGAGAAAATTACAAATAGTATAAAAAGGGGTACTGTTTTTTTAAGAACCATAATATGTTTGAACGATTTAAATATCATTAAACAGCCTGTGCTGTCATTTCTTCTTTCATTTCGGCAATTCTTGTAGTACCCACGGCACCCATATGGCACTGTCCGTTAAAAATAACAAATGGTTCTACATGTAATTTGCCGGCATAAATATCACCTGCAATAACAGCCTCTCCGCGTAGTTGTATCAGATCGTTTACTTTGATAATACCGATCACTTTGCCTAAAATATCCGCCTGGTCGCATTTTACGTTGCCTTGCACTACGCCATCCGGGCCAACTAATAATTTAGCTTTAACAGTAATGTCACCTACCAACATGCCGTCGATCCTGATATCACCAACACTTTCGATATTGCCGGTAATAATAGTGCCACTACCAATAATAGTGATATTGTTGCCCGTTTCATGTATCGAGGCTTTAAGTTTTGTGTTAAACATACAGGTGATTTTTAGCGTGTTATTATTATAAATTAATTGTTTTAGTTAGTAGGGCACGCTTTTTTTATTAATCATCACTATTATCGGTCTTCGGTAAACTAAGTCGGGTTGTGTCTTTACTGGTAACATTCCCGCTTAGTACTTTAGTAATAGCATCCAGGTATTGCTGTTTATTTTTTAACTGTGTTTCTATTGAATCTGTTCTGATCTTCAGTTTTCTGTATTCGGCTACTTGTTTTACATCTCCGTAACCAACCCCAGGTAAGTAATATTTGATAGGAGTAAAAATGATCAGTGAGACCGTTGCGATCGTAAATAAAACGAAAGCACTACTCAAAAAGATGTACACACTCAATCTGCTTAAACGGAATTTGATCACTTCTTCGTAAGTGTCCTCATTCATCACTACAAGCCTATAACGATTTCTGAGGCGTTTTAGTGTGCTATTTGCATCAAGTTTTGCCATATTTTTTTGATTGGATGTTAAAATTAATAAACACAGGCCATTATACCCTTTAATTGATAAAAATAACCGACATTTAACCGTGCTATATTAACCTTTTGTTTCATGTTTAAGAGGATATTTCCTAAATTTTTATCGGTATTCATTCTAATCAGCTGTTTTAATATAGCGTACAGTCAGCCTAATTGGGCCGTGCACCTGATAGATAGCTTAAAAAAGCCTGCCAAATATAAAAACCATCAATTAGTTTCGGAGATAACACTTCCCAAAAAAGCTACTGTTGTTCGTGAGTTTGTCGAAAATACTTTTACACATTACAACTACTATTACGATGCCAATAATAAAATAAATTTAGTTGTTGAAAAAGCGGAAGCTTATCAAAAAGATAATTACGGCAAATTACTTGCTTTTTATCCCTATACTTTTGAGAATACCATGGCTCAAAAAAAGGATCTTGATTCTGTTATGTTAAAAGCAACTGCAGGAATATTGTTGCATGATCTTCGAAATGTATGGATCGATAATATGTACCTGCTTTTAGGGAAAGCGTATTTTTATAAAAAGCAGTTTGATTCTGCAGCTATCACTTTTCAATTTATCAACTTCAATCTTTTTCCACGACATCCTATAAATAGTGATGAAGACCAGGTTGTAGGAACAGTAGATAATGCTGCGAACGGTGTTCTTTCTATCTCCACTAAAGAAGATCCGAATGTTTTACAAAAGGTAGCCTCACTTCCGCCAAGCAGGAACGACGCATTGGTGTGGTTGGTAAGAACTTATATTGAAGAAGGCGAATATGGAACAGCCGGAGGCATCATCAATACTTTACAATATGATCCCAATTTCCCGAATAGATTACGTGCGCAACTGGAAGAAGTGAATGCATTCTTATTTTTTCAGCAGGGAAACTATGATAGTGCCGCCGTGCATTTAGAAAAAGGATTAGATGCTGCACCTAATTTTCAAGACAGAGCGCGATGGGAATTTTTATTAGCGCAGTTGTATGAAAAAATACAGCAGTATGATAAAGCTACCAACTATTATAACAAAGCGGCCGCGCATACAACGAATTTATTGCTGGAGATTTATGCAGATCTTAACAATGCCAAAATGTTAAAGAATGCAGATTCGGTTCATTTGGAAAATGGGATCAGCAATTTGTTGCACATGGCAAAGAAAGATAAGTATGAGATATACCGTGATGTTATTTATTATTCGGCAGGACAATTATCAATGGAAAAGCCTGATACAGCTGTAGCCATATCTTATTACACAAAAAGTTTAGCACTTAATAAAGATGATATTACTTATAAAAATAAAGCCCTGATAGATCTGGGTGATATTGAATTTGCGCGAAAAAATTATATACCTGCATATAATTATTATGATAGCCTGAAAGCGGGCGATAGCTTAAGCATGCTGGATGAAAAATATATTCGCGCGCAGGAAAGAGCAAAAAACTTAGAGAAGATAGCAACGTCGCTTACGATCATTAACCGTGAGGACAGTTTGCAGGCGTTAGCCGCTCTTAGTGCATCAGACAGAGACGTAGCAGTAAAAAAAGTAGTAAGAAAGATAAGAAAGGATAGAGGTATAAAAACGAAGGAAGCGTATTATGATGGGGTTGTTCCGGACGCGGGTAGTACTTTTAATAGCAACTCGAATCAGGCAAGTGATCTTTTTGGAAGTGGGGATAAAGGAGAATGGTATTTTTATAATGCCGCCCTTAAATCTAAAGGATACAATGATTTTAAAAGCAGGTGGGGAGAAAGATCAAATGTAGATAACTGGAATAGAAAAAGTGCCACAGATAATAATATTGTTGCCGGAGGATTAAATCCTGATGACACATCTGAAGTTGTTGTAGGTACTGTTGATACAACCAAAAAAGTTGTAGTAGAAGATATAAGTTACAAAGGGCTGATGGCCAATATCCCATTAACATCCGATAAGATGGATGCCAGTAATGGTTTATTGGCGAAACATTTATTCAGGTTGGGTAAATTATACCAGAATAACCTGGAAGATTATAGCAATGCTGTCGTTACATACGAAAGATCATTAAGATTATTTCCGGATAGTTTATATCGTGGAGAGCTTTATTTTGATCTGTATTATTGTTACCACAAATTGGGGGATACAGCTAAAATGGCTTTCTATAAAAATTTATTGGTGACAGTTTTGCCGGATAGCCGTTCTGCGGAATTATTGACAGATCCAAATCATGCAAGGCCATTAACAAATAATACTGTAGTATCTGACAGGTATAAACATATTTACGATCTTTTCATCGAAGGAAAATTTGATTCTGCGGTAGCAGAAAAAATAAATGCAGATACTTTATACGGACAAAATTATTGGAGTCCGCAGTTATTGTACATTGAAGCTATTTATTATATCCAATACAAGTGTGATGATAGTGCCGCTATAAAAGAGTTACAACATATTGTTAGTTTTTACCGAAGATCACCACTTGCACCAAAGGCACAAAATTTGATCAATGCGTTAAGAAAAAGAAGAGAGATAGAAAATTATTTAAATAATTTACAGGTAACGCGGGCTAAAGAGGATGAAACAGTTTACCTGCCCGATGAGGATACGGTTGCTGTTGCAGATACTGTAAAGAAAGTGATAAAAGATAGTGTGATAAAGAAAATACAAATGCCTGTTGCTATCAAAGATACTGTTAAGAAGACTGTGCCTGTTGTGGTTCCGGCCAATCAGTTTTCCTTCAATGAATCATCACCACAGCATGTGATAATGGTAATGACGAAAGTAGATAACACGTATGCGAACGAAGCAAAGAATGCCTTTTTAAGATATAATGACGAGGCTTTTTATAGCAAACAATATACTGTAGAGAAAGTAGTTATTGATAATGACCATATCATATTGATCACATCGCCATTTACAGATGCGGACGCTGCGTTGCAATATTATGGTAAAGTAAAAATAGCCGCGCCAAATGAAATATCATGGCTTGAACCGACTAAATATTATTTTGAAATTATATCGGAAGAGAGCTTGCAATTATTAGAAAAGAATAAGGATATTACGGGCTACAAAAATTTGTTGAAAATAAAATATCCGGATAAGTTTTAAATAAATAAGAGTCGATAAAAATATATAGTATGACACGTTCAGTAAAAATTTTGTGGATCGTTTTTCTTAGTGGATTGCTGTTTGTATTGCTGCTGTTTTTAGCAGCAGACGTAGGCGTATTTGGAAAGATGCCATCATTGGTAGAATTGGAAAACCCTGATGCGGATCTTGCCAGCGAGGTGTATTCAAACGACGGGCTATTGATGGGAAAATATTTTGCAGAAAATCGTACCGAAGTAAAATACGATCAGATATCTCCCAATATCATACACGCATTAGTGGCAACGGAAGATGAACGTTTTTATGATCACTCTGGTATTGATGCGAAAGCCGTAGCAAGAGCTTTTCTGAAATTAGGAAGAGATGGTGGCGGTAGCCCGATAACCCAACAGCTGGCAAAGATGATGTTGAAACAGGGGCGTGGAGGAGTTATAAAAAGAAGCGTTGATAAAATTAAAGAATGGATAATAGCGGTAAAGCTGGAACGCAATTTTACTAAAGAAGAGATCATTGCTTTATATCTTAACCGGGCCCCATGGGGTTATAATTATGGGATAAGAAACGCATCACGTACTTATTTTCAAAAAGAGCCATCGGAATTAAATCTCGAAGAAGCTGCAGTATTAGTTGGTATGTTGAAAGGATTTGTGTACGATCCTATCCGCCATCCTAAGGCCGCATTAAATCGCCGCAATACGGTGATACAAAGAATGGTTGATTGTAAAGAACAATATTTAACGCAGGAAGAAGCGACGAAATATAAAGCAATGCCGCTTGTTACCAATTTCAAAAAAGCGGATGATGATGTAGGGATCGCACCATATTTCCGTCAGGCATTGGCTGACAGATTAAAAGATTGGTGTAAGGGCCATCGTAATCCAAAAACAGGAGATAGCTATGATCTGTATAGAGATGGATTAAAAATATATACTACCATCGATTCTAAAATGCAGGATTATGCAGAGCAATCTGTTGCAGAACACATGCCAGTTATCCAACAAAAACTTAATAATCTTTTAAAAGTCAACGGTACAAAAATGTGGAAGGGGCATGACAATATTCTCGATGCCGCTATGAAATCCTGCGACCGCTGGAGAAATATGGAAGATGATAGTATTCCGGATGATCAGATAGCAGCTTCTTTTTTGGTGCCGGTAAAAATGAAAGTCTTTGCATGGAACGCGAAAAGAGAATTGGATACGATAATGACACCAAGAGATTCTATCAAATACCATAAACAATTAATGCAAACTTCTTTTGTATGTATGGATCCATCAAACGGGGAAGTGAAATGTTGGGTAGGCGGCATTGATTTTAAATGGTTCAAGTATGATCACGTTACGGCATCAAGACAAGTAGGCTCAACTTTTAAACCTTTGTTGTATACACTGGCAGTGCAGGATGCAGGCTATACACCGCAAACATTAGTTCCGGGTGGAACTATTTGTTTAGGAGGTAAGTGTATAACAGGTGGTGGCGGTACATTAGCGTATGGTTTGGCTCATTCAAAAAACCCGGTGGCTTATAGATTGATGTCTGTTATTGGTCCCGATCGTTTAGTTGAATTTGCACATACCTGTGGAGTAAAAAGTTTTATTCCTTCTGTACCGTCTATTGCATTAGGAACAGCAGAAGTACCGATGTTGGAAATGTTACGCGCCTACACAATGTTCCCTAATAAAGGATATAATATGGAGCCGCTTTTAGTAACACGTATTGAAGATAAAGATGGTAATGTATTGCAGGAGTTTGTACCTGAGACAAAACAAGTAATCAGTGAAGTGAATGCTTACACAATGGTTAAACTAATGGAAGGCGTAGTAGATTTTGGAACAGGGCACTCTTTAAAGAATTATGACATCCCTGTAAAAAAAGCGGGTAAAACTGGTACTACCAATGATAATACGGATGGATGGTTTATTGGGTACACGCCTGAATTATTAGCCGGAACATGGGTTGGTTGTGACGACCAGTTTTTGAAAATATACTCAGGTACATCAGGTGGTAATGAAATGGCTTTACCTAAATGGGGAATTTTTATGAGCAAAGTATATGCGGATAAAAAGATGCCTTATGGAAAAATAATAGATTTTCCCGAACCTCCGCAAGCATTAAATAATCCTGAGTATGCAGATTTAAATGCAGCTTTATTTAATCAAACTGACAGCAGTAGTTATCCCGAAGATCAGGGTAATGGAGATGCAGGTGATTATGGCAATTCTCCTTCAGCCGATTATGGAAATGATGCAGTTCCTGCTGATGTGAAACCAAAAGCTGTAAAGGATACGGGTAAAGTAAAAATCAAAAAATAAAAAGCAAAAAAATAAGTGAAAGGCCCGGATTTATTCGGGCCTTTTCGTTGACTTTTAATACTGTACAAAAAGTTGTATACTTGTAAACATGAGGAATTATATTATTTATTGCCTTTTATTTTTATTGAGTAGCTGCATACATGCTCATTCAAATGAAAACTGTATAGTTACAATGGATGAGTTATTAAATAAGAACAGAGATAAAGCATTTATAGTTGATAGTACGGCTGGCGAAGGGATCGCTATTTTAAAAGATAGGGGAGAAGATAAATTTAATGCTGGCTGTTACACGTTTTACGAGAGTGGTAAATTAAAATCTTATCAGTTTATTATTGATGAAGATACATCTGATTACACGGAACGTTATGATACATCAGGAAATATTACAGCTATAGAAGGAAAGCCGCTTACACAGAGTATCATTACACGTATTAGTAAAGATTCGTTTAACATAGCCATGTACTTTTTTGCTTTGAATAAAACGTATCAGCAATTACATATCAGAACGAATGACAAACAATGCATTATTGATCTTGTCGCTGATACTTTACGTTATACAAATACTAAGTACGCATTAATCGGTATTCATTGTAGGTCCGAAAAGTTTGTGATGATCTACTGGAACATCGAAAATAAAAACACTTGCAACGATAGTATTCAATTATTAAACGATTCGATCGCTGTTGAAAATATTCCTTTTAGAAAGTAAAATTGTCAGTTTTTTATTCAGCTGCTGATTGAATAATTGTTGTAAGACTAAACTGTTCTTCCGGTGAAAGCTTAATAAGATCGTTGAATGCGTTAGCTGCTTCTACACAAATAAAAGTTTTATAGCCATCCGGAGACATATCGCTCATTGTCTTGGTTATATCCGCACCCGGATTCCAAACTACAGTTGTTTTACTTCCTGATTTGCCTACAATAATTTTTCTTTTATATCCTTTATCTGCTACAATACAAGTTTGCGTATGATTAAGGTAGCGGCGATTCTCTTCTTTAGTAATCGTTAATAATTCTTCGTGTTGTTCTATGCCGGTATCTATTCCTGCAGGAAAGTAGGTGGCATTTTTTAATCCTTCAATAGTTATATTATCGATATCACTTACATTAAAATAACTGTGTAATGCATCTGAATAATCAAATGGTTTATCATCATTATTTGTACAACGTAGGGTTATGGTAAGTTTCGTATCAATCGTTACAATTATTTCTGCTGTAAAAGAAAAGTCCCATAATGCCTTCGTTGCAGTCGAATCTTTTAATTGAAGTGTTATTGAAATTGTTCCTTCAGTCGATACAGTTGCTGTTTTTACAGACCAGGTTGACAATCTTGCAAAACCATGTTGCGGCTTTTTACTATCTAAAGGATTTGGCCCAAACCACGGAAAACAAACAGGGATACCACCTCTGATAGCCTTGCCTTCCTGAAATAAACTTTTATCGCTCATCCATAACACATCTGGTTCTCCTTTTGGAACATAACTTAAAACCTGTGCGCCATATAATGAAACGGTCGCTGTTGCGTATTGATTGGTTAACGTAATGATGGGCAGATCACCCTTTGTAGTAGAAAATTCAATTTGTTTCGCCTTGCCAAACTGTTCGTTTAATGTACTGATTGTCATTTTATTCTATTTTAAAAAGAGCTGTAAATTATACAATTATGACTACTAATTAAACTGTTGTAGGGTATTAATTTTAGCAGCAGTACATTTGCAAAAAATATCACTTGGCAAGAAGAGTTACATACAGGAGCAAATACGCGGAAACTACAGGAGAAGCTTTACCTAAAAGGGAAAAGAGGGATATTATTCCGCTTGACCCTGCTATACAACAACCGTTTGCAGATGGCAAAGTTTTGTTGATAGATAAACCTTTACACTGGACATCCTTTGATATGGTGCGCAAATTGCGTGGTGTGTTGCAGATAAAAAAAATAGGACATGCCGGCACATTAGATCCTTTGGCAACCGGACTTTTAATTATTTGCACAGGAAAGTTTACCAAAAGTATTAATGATTATGCTGCACAGGAAAAAGAATATACCGGACAATTTACATTGGGTGCAGTTACCCCTACATACGATCTTGAAAGCTCACCGGAGCAACCCAAAGATTATACTTACGTCACGGAAGACCAAATAAAAGCGACTGCAGAAAAATTTGTAGGAGAGATTGAACAAACGCCGCCCATGTATTCGGCCATAAAAAAAGATGGTGTTGCATTATACGAGCTGGCAAGAAAAGGAGTAGAGGTTGAATTGAAGAAAAGAAATGTAACGATTTATCAATTTGATATTACGCGAATAGAATTGCCAGTGGTTGAATTTAAAATACTATGCTCAACGGGAACGTATATACGAAGTATAGCCAATGACTTTGGTGCCGCATTAGGTTGCGGCGCTTATCTAAGTGGATTACGCAGAACATCGATTGGCGCATTCTCTGTAGCCGATGCCATTAAAGTGGAAGACGTATTAGGAATTAAAAAGGATAGCTGAGCCCGATAGAGAAGTTGAAATTCTGATATCGCCATGCCCTGTATTCATCATCTTTTCCACGGGTGAATATCTTTTGAAGTGCATCGTCAAAACCTATTTTTGGTGCTTGCCATCCATCATGGAGATAAGAAATTTCAGGACGTTTGAACCTGAACCCAAAATCAAAACGAATAAGAAAGTAATTAAAATCAAGCCTCAAACCTGTTCCAAGGTCGACACCTAACTGCTTATACAAATTAGCAAATTGAAATTGCAAACTATCTGCACCACTAATACTATTAAAATTCCAGATATTTCCTATATCTGCAAATACGGCCCCTTTTAACATCAATGTATTAGGAATGATGGAAAGGATATTATACCTGTATTCAAGGTTCGCTTCTAATCGGATATCTCCCGTTCTATCGTTAAATATTGTAGTATCTGAATATTTAGTTGCTAATGGGCGAGCTCCCGGGCCAATACCCCGGACTGGCCAGCCTCTCATGCTATTAGCGCCGCCACTGTAATATTGTTTAAAAAATGGCAAGATTGAATCTCGGCCAAGTGGGACACCTACACCACCAAATAAATGAAATGCAGCAGATGATTTTCTATAAGAAATAATGTGTGTATACTCAAGATCATATTTCACAAAGCGGCTTAAATAATTTTTTATAAAACCGAGTTGTCCTAATAGCACGCCAGACTCTTCAAGGTTTGTTCTAAAAGTGTGTTGCCTGTTAATATGTTTGGCGTTAACTACCGTTGACGTGTAGCCGATGCTGCTACCAAGTACTAACGCGGTATTGAATGAATATTTCAAATAAGGGTTATGTACAAGATCTGTATCAAAAGCTGCCGATTGATTGTATAAATAAGAAAACTCGAAATTTAAAGGTTTAAATACAAATTTTCTTGTCGGCCTATTACTCCATTGATAGCCTATTGCCAGACTGTAATTTTGCAGGTTAAAGAAATCAACACGTTTTACATAAGATACGCCTGTATTAATAAAAGTTTGTTGTGATAATAATCTTTTTCTATTTAGATATTTAAAAGGTGTAATTAATTTAGGGAATAAAATAGTATTTAAATAACTGTAATCGTTAGAATACACAATGCTCCCATTGGCTTGCTGCGCGCCTACTTCCAGTTCAACACCTGCATGCACAGCGTTGGTCATCTTTACTCCCCGCTTTCCTAAATTTCTATCCTGAAGTGATACGTTTCCTGCTAAACCAAATAAATTAGCGCCGGGAGTGTTTGTACTATTAGTAGAATAACTGCTTTCTATACTGGTCTCGAATCCGTATTTTTTTGCAGGAACCAATTGAACGATCATATCCAATTTACCAATACTATCTTTTTTGCCAATTGCAGTATCCTTAAGATCTACAATCGTAATATTGCTGCTTTGCCAAACATTGGTTTGGATAAAATTGTTCATTGTCTTACTATAAATCTCCTGACTATAAACGTTACCGGGCTTGAAAAGCATTTGCCTTGTAATTAAAGAAGTGCGGAACAATTTTTTATGATAACGGATTATGTAGTTACTCTTGGTCCTGATCTCAGTATAGCTGGTGTCGCCCGTAATATCTGCATTTATATAATCCGGGTAAATATATACATTGCGGATATAGTATTTCCTTAGCCGTAAGCTATCTGTTGTTCTATTAGATTCTACCTGTAATTTAATAGTAGGATGATTTCTTGCTTCAGTAGCGGCTGCCAGTAAACGCAGGTTCTCAAACGGATCAGTAGTAACAGTTGTTAAAGCAGCGATAGATGTATCACCCATTACTTTTATATCATCAGCAGTAAATTTATAAAAACCATAGTTGCGGTATAATTCCACCAGGCGACTATTTTCTCCTATAACATTTGCTTTAGTGATCGGTTCTCCTTTTCTTAAATAGGATCTGTTGGCGGATTTTAAAGCAAGATCTTCCAGTTCTGGTTTTTTAAAAGAATAAGTTACGGTATCTATTAATGTAGGATTGCCCGTTACTATGGTATAATGAACAGCAACTCTTTTTTGAATTTCTGTGCGCCATGGGAAGTGCCGAATGCTAAGTGTGGTCTTTCTTTTAGTGGTCGTATCAGATTTATAATAACCTGTTGGATGATAATAGCCAATATGTAACATAGAGGCTTTCATGTTTCTTAAAGAAACGGCGGAATAACCTGTATCATAAGCAGGAGGATCTTTAACAACATGAATGACAAAAAATATATCGTTCACATTTACTTTTGAACTGTCATCTAATTGCGACAATAAACGTTGTTTTAATATACCTTTTTCTACGCTGGTAAATTTACCTCCCTTAACTTCGATAGTATTTTTGTAAACAAAAGGACGGCCTTTCTGGTGTTTTTTAACAATAGTACAGGAAGACAGCAATACTGTAATAAAAAGCATATTTTTAAAATAGTATAAAAGTCTTTTTCCAGCCATTCCTTGCAGAAAGTATAAATTAAAAGTAGATGTTAAGTAAAACTAAGGTCAAATATATTCAAAGTTTGCACCACAAAAAATTCAGGGATCTGGAAGGGGTATTTATTGCAGAAGGAAGCAAGGTCGTTTTGGAGCTTTTACAGTCCGGACAATTCATTTGCGAGCAACTAATAGGCGAGCAAGAGTGGCTACACGACAATGAAATATTAATAAGAAAGCATTTTTTGGGAGATCTGCAGGTTGTTGAAAATTTCGAGTTACAAAAGGTATCCGCACTTAGTACGGCCTCTCAGATTTTGGCTGTTTTTACAAAAATGAAGCCAAGAGAGCTTATTGTAAAAGGAAGGGTGACATTATTATTGGATACGATTCAGGACCCAGGAAATCTAGGTACTATTATTCGTATAGCAGATTGGTTTGGGATAGCAACCATTATTTGTTCAACCGATACGGTTGATCAGTATAATTCTAAAGTGGTGCAAAGTACCATGGGGAGTTTAGCCAGAGTAAATGTTATTTATACCGATCTCGAAAAATGGGTCGAAGAAAACAATAAAATAAAATTGTACGCAGCTGCTTTGAATGGAAAAGATATCAGCACGCTCAAAGGACTGAAAGAGGGTGTTATTATGATCGGCAATGAATCAAAAGGACTTAGCGCATCTTTAATGAGATTGGCTACGGAAAAAATAACGATTCCTAAAATTGGTTATGCAGAATCATTAAATGCTGCAGTAGCAACAGGGATTATTTTGTCGCATCTTTAAGTAAAAAGTAAAAAACAAAAAGTAAAAAAATCCTCGAAATAGATTGGGCATTTTTACCATTTATCATTTACCATTAACCATTACCTAAACTGTATCGCTTTTACCGGTTGTATTTTTCGCACTAATAATGTAGGGATGATCAATGTCGCAAAGCAAATAGCCAGTGTTGCAACATCAACCGCTACAACCTGCCACCATATTACTTGCGCATGGGCTGAGCTCATGTAGTAAGCTTCTTCATCTAATTTAATAAAGCCTGTTTTCTCTTGCAGCCAGCAAATGCTAATACCCAATGCTGTACCTATTATGATGCCTGCCATTGCAATAACGATGGTGTTGTATAAAAATATTTTTTGCACATCCCAGTTACTGGCACCCACTGCTTTTAAAATACCTGTCATTCTTGTTCTTTCTAAAACAATGATTAATAAACAAGTGATGAGGTTTACAACGGCAACAATTATCATGATGCCTACCAATATAAATTTGATCTTATTTTGTAGTTCCAGCCAATCAAAAATATTAGGATAAATTTCTTTGATCGTTCTGCTGTACCAGGTTTGTGGTAATTCGTAATAAATGATTGAATTGACAGTATCTATCTGTTGGTAATCTTTTAAAAAGATTTCGTAACCACCTATCTGATCTTCTTTCCAATTGTTTAACCGACGTATTAATGAGATATCGCATAACGCAAAGTTTTTGTCATATTCATCGATTGATGTTTTATAAATGCCGCAGATCTTTAAGCGCCTGGCAGACTTACTTCCGTCTTCCCGCAAAAAAAGAACATCGGTGCTATCGTTAATATTGGCATTTAACTGTCTGGCTGTATAGGCAGATATAACGATGTCTTTACTATATGCGCTATCCTTAAATGCCGGCCAGGAACCCTGTTGCAAAAAAGGTTGTAATCTCGAAAAATTGAATGAGCTGTCTATCCCTTTTAATAGCACACTTTCAATTTCTGTCTGGTATTTAATAATGGCTGATTTGGTAGCATATCTTTCAACAGATTTAACCTCGGGTAAACCACGTAGGTAGTTTTCTATCGAATCATTTTTTGATATAGGGTATTCTTCTGCGATATTTGCCCTGTCTTCCATATTTTGCTGTACGCGGATATGTCCCCAGAAACTAAATACTTTATTGCTGATCACCTGCTGAAATCCATTAACAAAACTTAATGAAATAATCATGATAGCTACGCTGATGGCTGTTGCTCCAACAGCTAAACGTATAATGAAACGCGAAAATGTGCGTTCACTGTTAAATGCAATTCTTTTAGCTATAAAGGCAGAAATATTCAAACAACGTAAGTTTTGTATCTTTCAAAAGTAAATATTTTAATAACCATATGAATCTTTTTAAAAAATTAGTCGGGACGATAGTTTTATTGACTTCAATTACTATTGGTGTGTTTGCGCAGGATAATATTTATTCCAATAACATACGCACGGTAAGATTTCATCAACCGGGCAATCAGCTGAGCTTGCCGGTTATTAATCTGAATAGTTCAGATCAGTTAAGTCTGAGTTTTGATGACATGGATGCGGATATCAAAAATTATTATTACACTTATCAGATATGCGATGTAAACTGGCAGCCGGTTTCAGGCATCAGTCAGTTTGATTATTTAACGGGGTTTACACAATCGCAGATAACCAATTATAATTACTCTTACTTAACAACAGCAACATATACGCATTACCAGATATCACTTCCTGAATCAAGTATGTTGCCCACGATATCAGGTAATTATTTGTTAAAAGTTTATCTTGACGGAGACACATCAAAGCTTGCCTTTACAAGGCGCATGATGGTATTGAATTCTAAAGCAACTGTATCAGCAACGGTCGTGCAGCCATTTGGTCCGGATTTTAGAACGGGGCAGCGCTTAAAGTTTACTGTTAATATTGGATCGATCAATACATTTAATACCAGTACTGAAATAAAAGCTGTGGTATTACAAAATTATCGCTGGGATGCAGCGGTTAGTGGAATACCGCCGACGTTTATAAGAAATAATAATTTGGAATATAACGCAGATGATATTTTTGTTTTTCCGGCAAGCAGAGAGTGGCGCTGGCTTGATATGCGAAGCTTTAGTTTACAAAGCGATCGTATGAGAAGTGTAAATTATAAAAAGGCTTTAACAGATGTTTATTTAGTGAAAGATACGGACAGAACCTCGCAGCCATATATTTTTTACAGTGATTATAATGGCTTGTACATAGTGTCAACACTTGATAATACTAATGTAGGAACGCAGGCTGATTATGCGACGGTGCATTTTTCTTTTGCCGCTCCAAACCAACAGCCTTACCCGGATAAAGATGTTTATTTATACGGACAATTAACTAACTACAGATTTACAGACTCTACAAAGTTGAAATTCAATCCTGTAAAAAAACAATATGAAATAAATAAATTATTAAAGCAGGGGTATTATAATTACGACTATGTTTTGGTAGACAAAACTGATCCCGCAAAAAAATATGACACCGATGGTAACTTTTTTGAGACGGAAAATAATTACACCATTTTGATCTATTATAAATCATTTACCGATCGTACGGATCAATTAATTGGCATTACAAATTTCGATTCGAGAAATGCGCAGAATTCGATTGGGAACTAATTTTTTCAAGAAGAAGCTTTTTAGGTTATGAAACTAAAAAGTTTCTTCTTATCTTTGCAGCGGCAAGTCTTATACGGCCAGCTCCTGTTGAACTCCCCCAGGACCGGAAGGTAGCAAGGGTAGATGGTTGAGCGGTGCGATGTAAGTAACTTGCCATTTTTATTTAATATTTTAGATTTAATATATAATATTGACAAACAGTTGGCAAATTAGCCGACTGTTTGTGTTTTAAGTAAAATATTAAATTTTAAATCTTACATATTCAATACCCATGAATTCTAAACAATTGGAAAGCCGGTTGCGTGCTTTTGCTTACAGGATAGTTAATGTCTGTGATGCTTTACCTAAGAAGAAAATATCTAAAGTTATAGAAGACCAATTATTACGATCATCGTTTTCGGCAGCAGCTAATTACAGAGCAGCCTGTAAAGGAATCAGTAAAAAATCTTTTGTGGCCAAACTAAGCATTGCATTTGAAGAGGCAGACGAGTCTCTATTTTGGACCGAAGTAATTAAAGAGTTAAAATTACTGCCTGACGAAAAATTATCATCCATTATCACAGAAGCTACAGAATTAGCTAGTATCTTAGCAGCAGCAAGAAAGACATCTCAGGCGAGCCTTAAAATGTAATATTTAGTATCTAAATATTTAATATTATGGATGTTTTGCGGCTTAATAATTGTACTATATTGTGGTGAAAAAAATATTAAATATTCAATCTTACATATTAAATAAATTACAATGAAATTTTTTATAGATACAGCCAATCTGGCTCAAATTAGAGAAGCGCAGGATTTAGGTATTTTGGATGGTGTTACAACCAACCCATCATTAATGGCGAAAGAAGGAATCAAAGGAAAAGATGCTGTATTTCAACATTACAAAACTATTTGTGAGATAGTGCCAAATGGCGATATCAGTGCTGAAGTTGTGTCTACTGATTTTGATGGCATCATCAGAGAAGGTAAAGAGCTTGCGGCTATTCACAAAAACATTATTGTAAAAGTTCCGATGATCAAAGAAGGCGTTAAAGCGATCAAATGGTTTACAGATAATGGTATTGCTACAAACTGTACGTTGATATTTTCTGCAGGCCAGGCAATATTAGCTGCAAAAGCAGGCGCTAAATATGTATCACCGTTTATCGGCCGCATTGATGATAGTGGCTGGGATGGGATGGAATTAATTCACCAGATCCGCCAGATATATACAATGCAAGGATTTAAGAGTGAAATATTAGCAGCATCTATCCGCTATCCAAACCACATCATTAAATGTGCTGAAGCGGGAGCTGATGTTTGTACTTGTCCACTTGAATCTATTTTAGGTTTGTTGAAACATCCTTTAACAGATATCGGCTTAGCTAAATTTTTAGAAGACGCTAAGAAATTTGCATAAACTGTAAAAACTTATATATTCAAATCCAACTTTTTTTAGGTTGGATTTTTTTTGTGCCACTTTTGTCTGAACCGTTGATTGAAACTGATTATTTTGATTGAATTGATTTTTGTCTGAATTGGGATTCGTCAGATTAAGGGATTAATGGATTTGCGAATTATTTTTGCGACGATCTTCGCGAATCCGATAATCCACCAATCCCGAAAATCCTAATTCAGACAAAAATTAATCCAGACAATCTTCGCAATCAGCGAAATCACACAAATCAACTATAATCAACGGTTCAGACTAATTCGAAATCCCAACACGTTCCTTATTATGCTCATTAACCTTAAGCTCATTGATCATAAATAAAGCAACATCTCCCGAATAAATTTTATTATTGTTTATAACCGGCAAATAAAAAGGATTTGTTGTGAAAAGCCCTGTCGCGCTTTTGTCAATGATTTGCGGACAACAAACCAATGTCCAGTTTAGCGAAGAAGCTTTTAATAATTCAAAAGCTTTAAAATGTTCTTCACTAACAGGAAATTGAGCAGGAGGAAATTCTTTATCATGAAATAAATAGGTATCATCAGCTGCATTCAGGATACCAAATCCGCTGACAGCAATGATGCGTTTTATATTTGCTTTATCCATTTGTTTGATGATATTTTTCATTCCGAGCGAGCGTGATTTATCTGTGCCATCAGTTCCGCCATCTAATGCAGATAAAATAGCATCACAACTTTTGATCGCTTTATATACTTCACTTTCATCAAATAAAGCACCATGAATTAATTCAAGGTTATCGTTGTTTTGAAAGTCTTCGGTAAATACATTTCTGCCAAAAGCTTTTACTTTATAACCTTTAAACAATGCTTGTTGTACCAATTGTTTTCCAACTAATCCTGTAGCACCGAATATTGTGACTTGCATATTGTTTGTTTAATGATGAATCGTAAAAGAGTATAAGCAAATGTTGTGCTAATAAAAATTAGCGGCTATCCAAATTAGCACATCTTCAAACATTATTGTTTATTTGTTCCAGACATCTTTGTATAGCTCTTCATTTTTAGTAAAAACGGCTTTAACAAAAGGGCACAAAGGGAATATTTTTAATCCCTTTTGTCGGGCATAACTAACGGCTGCATTTATCAATTGATGGCCTGCGTGCTTGCCTTTTAATATGTCATCTACCTCGGTATGTTGAATGATCATCAGGTTTTTGTTAGCTGTTGTGTAGGTCATTTCGGCAATTGGACTATCATCTCCCATTACAAAAAACGATCCTTTGCCATCTTCTTTTTCTTCGTGTTGTATATGCATCTCCGCAATTTTCTTTGAATTTACCAAAATAATTTTTTTATTAATCAAATCTGTCACATATTTGCAGTAACAAATGAAAAATCAATATACAAATAACAATAGTTGGTGGTGGCAAGCAATTTTTTAATTGTGTCGCTTAACTATTGGTATGTATTATAAATACTTTAATGAGCCCCGACACAATGTGTTGGGGCTTTTTCTTTTGTCGGAACGGGGATTTGGGAGGATTGATTGGATTAAAAGGATTTTTTCGTACTCGTAAAAACTAATTTAAAATGTCAGAATTAAAATATAAAGAGATAACACAAAAGATAATCGGAGCATCCATGAAAGTACATTCAAAGCTGGGCAATGGATTTCAGGAAGTTATTTACCAAAGAGCATTAGCCATTCAGCTTGAAGAGGAAGGTGTTAATTTTCAAAGAGAATTTAATATGCCAATCTTTTATAATGAAAAGCAGATAGGTGAAAGAAGAGTTGATTTTTTAATAGAAAGAGAAATCGCTGTAGAACTAAAAGGAATAACATTATTAGAACCTGTAAATTTTACGCAAGCAAGGAATTATTTAGAAGCATACAATTTGAAAGTAGGATTATTAATAAATTTTGGAACAGTAGTCTTGATTTTAAAAGATTAGAAAATTTGAAATACAAGCCGGAAGTTAAAAATCAATAAATCAATTCAATCCTTCTAAATCCACGTTCAGATAATATTTAATTGAAATGAAAAAGATAGAAATAACAACTACATCAAAAAAGATCTTAGCAGATGTGTATACTCCCGTAGGAATTTACCTGCGTTTGCGCGATAGATTCAGAGATACGATCTTATTGGAAAGCACAGATTTTCATGCGGGCGAAAATAGCTATACATATATCGCAATTAATGCGATAGCTGGAATTGAGATCAGCAGTACATCTGTAATGGAATTTAAGTTACCCAATGAAACGCCCGAAAAAGTAAAGATCGCCGATCCGGCAGAAGTGCCACAACAGCTTTGGAATTTTATGCAGCATTTCGATATTAAAAAAGCTGCTACAAAACCGGTGAATACAGCGCAAGGATTATTTGGCTATACAACATTTGATGCGGTGCAATTTTTTGATACTATTAAATTGGATAAACAAAAAAATGACGATCAATCATCGCCTATTCCTTTGATGCGTTACAGGTTGTATCAATATGTGATCGCTATCAATCACTTTAAAGATGAATTATATATTTGTGAGAATAAGATCGATGGAATTAAAAGTGATATAGAATTAGTAGAAAATTTAATCAAGAGTAAAGACGTTCCAACTTTTCCATTTAAAATAAAAGGGAAAGAAACATCCAATCTTACTGACGAAGGATACATGGATGTGGTGAAAAAAGGAATTACCAGTTGTTTGAGAGGTGATGTATTTCAAATCGTTTTAAGCAGAAGGTTTCAGCAATCTTTCACCGGCGATGAATTCAATGTGTACAGGGCTTTAAGAAGTATTAATCCAAGTCCGTATTTATTTTATTTTGATTACGGCGATTATAAATTATTAGGTTCTTCACCAGAAAGCCAGGTGATCATACAAAATGGTAAGGCTGTTGTTCATCCCATTGCCGGCACATTTAAAAGAACAGGTGATGATGAGCAGGATAAAGAACTCGCAGTAAAATTGCAGCAAGATCCGAAAGAAAATGCAGAGCACGTGATGTTGGTCGATCTTGCGAGAAATGATTTAAGCAGAATGTGTACTGAAGTAGAAGTAACACAATATAAAAAGATCAATTATTATTCTCATGTAATTCACATGGTGAGTGAAGTGGTCGGTAAAGTTCCTGCTGCAACAAATCCTTTTAAATTATTAGCTGTTAGTTTTCCTGCAGGTACATTAAGTGGTGCACCTAAATTTAAAGCAATGCAATTGATCGATAGTTATGAACCAACTGCAAGAAGTTATTATGGCGGCGCAATTGGCTTTATCGGATTTGATGGCAGCTGTAACCATGCGATCATGATCAGAACTTTTTTGAGTAAAGACAATACGCTTACATCGCAAGCTGGTGCCGGGATTACGGTTGCAAGTAAACCCGAAAGTGAATTGCAGGAAGTAAACAATAAATTAAACGCGTTAAAACAAGCTATTGAAGTAGCACAAAATATTTAAGATGAAAATTTTAGTGTTCGATAACTACGATTCCTTTACCTACAACCTGGTTCACCTGGTAGAAAAGATCATGCACCAAAAAGTAGAGGTACATCGCAATGATCAGATTCCTTTGGAAAAAGTGAAAGAGTATGATAAGATAATTTTGTCTCCTGGTCCGGGTGTGCCAAGTGAAGCCGGCTTATTATTGCCATTGATAAAAGAATACGCGTCAACAAAATCTATATTGGGCGTATGTTTGGGACATCAGGCCATCGGCGAGGCATTTGGTGGTAAGCTAACAAATTTAAGCTCAGTGTATCATGGTGTTGCAACACCGATAAAGATCATTAATCAAAATGCACAAATTTTAAAAGGATTAGGAGCAGAAGTTGAAGTTGGCCGCTATCATAGCTGGATCATTTCCAATGAAGGCTTTCCTGAAGAATTAGAAGTAACAGCTACAGATGATAACGGATATGTAATGGCGCTGCAACATAAAAAGTATGATGTGCAAGGTGTGCAGTTTCATCCTGAAAGTGTGTTAACGCCGAAAGGTGAACAGATGTTGAGGAATTGGTTAGGGAAATAAAAACCCCCAACCCCCTGAAGGGGGCTTTGGAGAAGGCCAATTAGAAAAGTAAGCAGAAAAGACAGCAATAAAAAATGGGAAGAACTATAAATTAATAAACTACAAAAGCCCCCTTCAGGGGGTTGGGGGTTTCCAGTTATGAAAAAGATATTAAACTATTTATTTGAACATAAAAACCTTTCGCGAGAACAGGCCAAAGAAGTATTGCATAATATTTCTAAAGGGATGTACAGCGAAAGCGAGATAGCTGCGTTCATAACGGTATACCTTATGCGCAGCATTACTATCGAAGAGTTGCAGGGCTTTAGAGATGCGTTAATGGAACTTTGTATTCCTATTGATTTGAAAGGCTATGACGTAATGGATATTGTTGGGACGGGAGGAGATGGGAAAGACACTTTCAATATTTCAACTTTAAGTTGCTTTATTGTAGCAGGTACCGGTAATAAAGTAGCTAAGCATGGTAACTATGGTGCTTCTTCTATCAGTGGTTCATCAAATGTAATGGAGCAGATAGGGTATAAGTTCAAAAACGATGTTGCTACGCTAAAAAAAGAAATTGAAACATCGAATATTTGTTTTTTACATGCACCATTATTTCACCCGGCATTAAAAGTTGTCGGCCCTGTTAGAAAGAGTTTGGGTATCCGGACATTTTTTAACATGTTAGGGCCAATGGTTAATCCCGCATTGCCTAAGTATCAACTAGTTGGCGTGTATAGTTTAGAAATGGCGAGGATATACAATTATCTTTTACAACAAAATGCAGAAGCATTTACGATTATCCATAGTCTGGATGGTTATGATGAAATATCTTTGACGGGCGATACAAAAGTGATCACACAAAAAGGCGAAAAAGTGATGACCGCAGAGCAATTAGGTAAAAGAACTGTCAATGCCATTGATATCCAGGGCGGTGATACTGTAGAAGCTGCTGCAAAGATCTTTATGGATATCTTAAAAGGTAAGGGTACCTGGTCGCAGAATGCAGTAGTGCTGGCTAATTCTGCTATGGCACTGCAGTGTACCGGAAAATATGTTACTTATGAAGAGTGTTATCAATTGGCAGTAGAAAGTTTGGAAAGTGGGAAAGCGTATGAGGTGTTGAAGAAGTTGATATAACCCCCAACCCCCTGAAGGGGGCTTTGGGAAAAGCTTATTATAAGAATACAAAAGACAAGTAAAAGCATAAAAGAAAAGAATTACAAATAATTAAAAACAAAAAGCCTCTTCAGGGGGTTGGGGGTATGAACATCTTAGATAAAATAATCGAACGTAAAAAAGAAGAAGTTGCTGAAAGAAAACTGGTAGCGCCAATTCTTAGTTTAGAAAACAGTGCTTTCTTTTCACGACCTGTTTTTTCGTTAAAGCAATTTTTATTGGATGAAACGAAAACAGGGATAATCGCTGAGTTTAAAAGAAAATCTCCATCAAAAGGAATTATCAATGATAAGGTAGATGTGCTAGATGTAACCAAAGCCTATACAGAGTTTGGCGCCAGCGGCCTGTCTATTTTAACTGACGAAGATTTTTTTGGAGGCTCGTCAAAAGATTTGAAAAGAGCCAGGGTAAATCATATTCCTATTTTACGAAAAGACTTTATTATTGATGAGTACCAAATTATAGAGGCGAGATCGATAGGTGCTGATGTTATATTATTAATAGCAGCGAACTTAACACCTCAACGTGTAAAAGAATTAGCGATTTTTGCAAAGAAGTTAGATCTTGAAGTATTGCTTGAAATTCATACTGAAGAAGAGTTACAGCATATTTGTACGGAGATAGAAATTGTAGGCGTAAACAACAGAGACTTAAAAACATTTACCGTAGATATTAATCGTTCGATAGAGTTGAGTAAAAAAATTCCTGCAGATAAAATTAAAGTTGCAGAAAGTGGTATTCATGATGTTGAAACAATTGGTATCTTCAAAAAGGCTGGTTTCAGAGGTTTTCTGATTGGAGAAAACTTTATGAAACAGGCCGACCCAATGATTGCTTTTGCTGATTTTGTCAACCAACTAAAAGTAACTGTTAAATGAGATTAAAAGTTTGTGGTATTACGCAAGAAGAGCAAATGACACAATTGTCGGCTGTAGGAGCAACTTTCGGAGGATTTATTTTTTATCCCAAATCCCCACGTTACGCATTACGTACCATGACTACCAATCAAATTAAAAAAGAAAACAATATTAACAAAGTAGGTGTGTTTGTAAACGCAACAGTTGATGAGGTTTTACAAATGGTTGATGAGTGTCGTTTACACATCGTGCAATTGCACGGAGATGAAACACCGAAATTTTGCGAAAAGATAGCTGATTACATTTCTGTTGTAAAAGCTTTTCGTGTAAGCGAAACCGATAATATAGGCTGGAGAATACAAGAGTACATGAACGTTTGCGATATGTTTATGTTTGATACAGAAGGCGTTGGTTATGGAGGGACAGGCAAAAAATTTAATTGGGATATGTTGAATAATGTGACAGTAGGGAAACCTTATTTTTTAAGCGGAGGTATTGAGCCAACCGATGCTGAAAAATTAAAATTATTTGCTGAAAAGCCCGAGGCTAAAGCTTTATTTGCTGTAGATATAAACAGTAAATTCGAAATTACTACCGGTATAAAAGATATGGAACTAATTAAAAAATTTGCACAAGAAATAAAATAAGAAATATGAATATCAAAGTATGTGGCATTACACAAATGAAACAATTGCAACAATTAGATGGATTAAATATTGATTTTGCAGGGTTTATTTTTCACAAAGAATCACCTCGTTATGTGGGAGATAAAATAACTAAAGAAGAACTACAGTCTGCCGATTTTGATGTTAAAAAAGTAGGCGTTTTTGTAAATGCAGGCTATGATGAGATCATGGAAGCTGTAGATGATTATGGATTGGATATCGTTCAGTTGCATGGCGAAGAAACTCCTGAATTATGCGAACAGTTATTGGAAGACGTTGAAGTGATAAAAGCATTCAGCATTAGCAATGATGATGAAATGACAATCGATGAAATGATTGAAGATTATGACGAAGTATGTGATTACTACTTATTTGATACAAAAGTAAATGGTGTAACAGGCGGTACAGGTGAAAAATTCGATTGGAAGAAAATTGCCAAAAGTAAAATAGAAAAACCTTTCTTCTTAAGTGGAGGTATTAGTGTTGATGATATTGCAAAAATAAAAGCATTTAAACATCCTGATTATTTCGGTATTGACGTAAATAGCAAATTCGAAAAAAGTCCGGGTGTTAAGGATATGGCTCTATTATTACAATTGAAACAAGGTTTAAAAAGTCAAAAGTAAAAAGGCAAAAACAAAAAGTTAATAGGGCCTTTTACTTTCAAGGTTGATCAAATAATAACGATTCGATTTTTACTTTTTGTTTTTTACTTTTTAATTTAATCATATGATTTTAGTAAGAACCGCTACATTTCATGATTTACCGGCAATGACCGTTATTTATAATGACATTATAATTAACACAACGGCGGTATATGATTACGATCCGCATACAATAGAAATGCGTGAGCAATGGTTTGCAGCAAAACAAGCACAGGGCTTTCCGGTTTTTGTGGCAGAAGAGAATAAGGTAATTGTAGGGTTTAGTTCTTTCGGAACATTCAGAACATGGGCTGGGTTTAAAAATACAGTAGAGAATTCGGTGTATGTAGCGCATGAACACCGTGGAAAAGGAATAGGTAAATTATTGTTGCCACCTTTAATTGATGCGGCTAAAGAATTAAAGATCCACGCGATGGTTGCAGGAATCGATGCTACAAATATTGTCAGCCTTAAGCTACACGAAAAATTTGGTTTCGTAGAAGTGGCGCATTTTAAAGAAGTAGGTTTTAAGTTTGATCGATGGCTGGATTTAGTGTTTATGGAATTGATAATAAAATAAGGCAAAATTTAAAAGTGAAAACCAATAATTATAACATCCTTTTCAATTTTTGGTTTTCACTTTTCACTTTTCAATTGAATTAATATGACAAAAGAAAATACATTCTCCGTAGATGAACATGGTTATTATGGAGATTTCGGCGGTGCATTCATTCCTGAAATGTTATATCCGAATGTAAAGCAATTGCAAGATGAGTACCTTAAAATAATGTATGATGAAGCTTTTCAAAAAGAGTTTCAATATTTATTAAGAGATTATGTTGGTCGCCCATCACCATTATTTTTGGCAGAAAGATTGAGCGAAAAATATGGTACATCAATATATTTAAAGCGCGAAGACCTTAATCATACAGGGGCACACAAGATCAATAATACTATTGGTCAAATCTTATTAGCGATACGTTTAGGCAAGACAAGAATAATAGCAGAAACAGGTGCAGGCCAACACGGTGTAGCAACAGCAACAGTTTGCGCATTGAAAGGTTTAGAATGTATTGTGTACATGGGAGAAAAAGATATTGAACGCCAGGCACCCAATGTAGCAAGAATGAAAATGCTAGGTGCTACAGTGATCCCTGCAAAAAGCGGTAGCAAAACACTAAAAGATGCAACGAACGAAGCGATAAGAGATTGGATCAATAACCCGGTTGATACACATTATATAATAGGTAGCGTAGTTGGCCCGCATCCTTATCCGGATATGGTGGCACGTTTTCAAAGTGTGATTAGCGAAGAAATTAAAAAACAATTACTCGAAAAAACAGGAAGCGAATTACCTACGCACGTGGTAGCCTGCGTGGGCGGCGGTAGTAATGCCGCAGGATCCTTTTATCATTTTTTAAATGATCTGTCTGTAAAATTAGTCGCAGTAGAAGCAGCGGGACATGGCATACACAGCGGCATGAGCGCAGCAACAACACAATTAGGAACGCCGGGTATTTTGCACGGTAGCAAAAGCTACGTAATGCAAACAGAAGACGGGCAAGTAATAGAACCGCACAGTATTTCTGCAGGGTTAGATTATCCGGGTATTGGTCCCATGCATGCGCATTTATTTAAAAGCGGTCGCGGTACTTTCATGAGCGCTACAGATGCTCAGTCTTTAGAAGCAGCATTTGAATTAACAACTTTAGAAGGTATCATTCCTGCATTGGAATCTTCACATGCACTACACGCATTAAATGAGATCAAATTCAAAAAAGACGATGTAGTAGTAGTTTGCTTAAGCGGAAGAGGCGACAAGGATATGGCGACGTATATGGCAGCAATAGACTTGATGAGTGAATAAGTAAGTCAAAAGTAAAAAGTAAAAAACAAAAAGTAAAAAATGAAAACTATAGACGCTTACACATCAAAGTATAAAAGCAACAACGCCCCCTTAAGGAGGTTGGGGGTTTCTCTTCTCATTCTTTTATTCTCCTGCAAAGCAGGCCCATACATTAATCACAACCTGTCGGTTGAAAGAATAGGCGATTGCTCGGCTACGTTAACGTCTTGCACTATGACTGAAAATACTAATGGTGAACATTATGTATTCAATCGTTGCCTGGTAGAGAACTTTAATACAGATGATTATTTAATAGAAAGAAAGGGCGATACACTTGTTTTATCTTTCCCAAAAGAAACAGCAGGGGAGCAACAAGCGCTGTATAAGTTACACCTTGATATACACGCAAATCCAAAATACAATTACATAAAATTAGGGCACGAAACATTACAGATCAGCGCCATCGGAAAATAATATACAATGAGTAAAATACAAACGCTTTTCAAAAATAAGAATAGTAAAGTTTTAAATGTTTATTGCACAGCAGGCTATCCTGAATTGAACAGCACAGTCCCTGTAATGAAAGCATTGCAACAAAACGGTGCAGATCTTATCGAAATAGGGATGCCCTATAGCGATCCTTTGGCTGATGGCGAAGTGATACAAGAGAGCGGCAGTAAGGCTTTAGCAAATGGCATGACCATCGCTGTTTTATTTGAACAATTAAAACAACTTCGCTCTGATACCCCCCCTTCAGGGGATGGGGGCTTTATTACACCAATTATTTTAATGGGGTATGAATCCTGTAATGCAATATGGTTTCGAAAAATTTTGCGCAAAAGCAGCCGAAGTAGGAGTGAGTGGATTGATTTTACCTGATTTACCTATTTACGAATTCGAAACACAATATGGAGCTATCATAAAAAAATACGGGTTAGATTTTGTGTTTTTAGTAACACCGGAAACAAGTGAAGAACGTATCAGAAAGATCGATGCCTTAACAACAGGGTTTATTTATGCGGTATCTTCTTCTTCAACAACAGGAAATAATAAAGCCATTGCTGATCAGGAGCCATATTTTAAAAAATTACAATCTATGAAATTGGCCAATCCGATATTGGTTGGTTTTGGGATAAAAGATAAAGCGACTTTCGAGGCGGCCTGCAAATACACTAATGGTGCTATTATAGGTAGTGCTTATATAAAAGCATTGGCTAGTACAACTAATATTGAGGCTACTACTAAAGAATTCTTAAATACGGTTTTAGGGTAAATCTTCTCCCTAAAACCCGTTAAATTGCAGCTTCAACTATTTACTATGAAGCGAATTCTCCTTTTAGCGTTGTTATTACCCGCAGTAATTTTTGCACAGGTAAAACCTGCAGCACCTAAAGTGCCTGGGTTTACTATTGCAGGGACCGTAACAGGATTTCCTGATGGAACAAATGTTACCATGGTGAACGGACAAACCGGTGCACAGTTAGATCAAACTACGCTCAAAGCAAACAAATTTTCTTTTAAAGGGAAAATGGATGAACCTGATTTCAGGATAATATTATTCAATGGTATTCCTCCTTTTGTAACCTTATTTTTAGATAACAGCAATGTGAAAATTACCGGTGAAAAGGCCAAAATGGATCATGCTGTAGTTACCGGTTCAGCATCTAACAAAAGTTTCAATGAGTATAATAATGCCATCGCTCCTTATCAATATCTTTTTGCAGATGATGCGCCTTATGATTCGGTAGCAATAGATAAAGCAGCAACTATCAGCGAAAATTTTGCAAAAAAATATCCTGCTTCCGTTGTATCTGCGTTAGCTATTATTCGTTTCAATCAGGTGACTGAAGATTATAAAACAACCGAACAATTATATGATGGTTTAGCCGGTCCGGTAAAAGCATCAACCTTAGGGAAATATGTAGCTGATTTGATTAATCAATCAAAGGTAACCCCTATCGGTAGTGCGGTTCCTGATTTTACGCAGCCGGATACAGCGGGTAATTCTATAACGCTATCATCATTGCGTGGCAAATATGTATTGGTAGATTTTTGGGCAAGCTGGTGTCGCCCATGCAGAGCTGAAAATCCTAACGTAGTAGCTAACTACAACAAGTTCAAAGATAAAAATTTCACTGTATTAAGCGTTTCGCTGGATCAGGCAAAACCAGCCTGGATAGAGGCTATTAAGCAAGATGGTTTAGCATGGACTAATGTAAGTGATCTTCGTTCATGGAGTAATGCGGTGGCTTTACAATTTCACATAACAAGTATTCCTCAAAATATTTTGGTAGCACCTGACGGAACTTTAGCTGGTAAAAATTTACGTGGCCCTAAGTTGAATCGGGCGTTGAGCAGGTTGTTGAAATAAGAAAGTTAAAAGTAAAAAGGTAAAATCTAAAAGTAAATGCCGGTATGCAAAATTGTTTTGTTTACCGGCATTTACTTTTCAATTTAACATCGTTGTGTCACTCACTTCAACGTCATACCAATATTGAACTTATATCTAAGCGAATGTTGTTGATCAGGCGACCAAAAACGGCGTAAAAATTTAGTGACCTCAGTATCTAAAATATAAGCTGTCTTTTATACAACTGCACCGTATTTTCCAACCCCAAATAAAGTGCATCACAAATCAATGCATGCCCAATAGAAACTTCCAATAAACCTGGAATGTTTTCAGCAAAGTATTTTAAGTTTTGCAAATCAAGATCGTGGCCTGCATTGATGCCTAAGCCTAATTCATTTGCCTTTTTAGCAGCGGTAATGTATGGAGCTATTGCAGCTTCTTTATTGGTTGGGTATTGCTTTGCATATCCTTCAGTGTACAATTCAATTCTATCAGTTCCTGTTGCAGCAGCACCTTCAACCATTTCAACAACGGGATCAACGAAAATAGAAACGCGGATGCCCGCCTTTTTAAATAGCGTGATCATTTCTTTTAAGTAAGCTGCATGTTTGATCGTATCCCAACCATGATTAGAAGTTATTTGTCCCAATGCATCAGGCACTAATGTTACCTGTGCAGGTTTATTAGCTAATACCAAATCAACAAATTTTTGTTCGGTGCAATTGCCTTCGATATTTAATTCTGTACTAATAACTTTCTTCAGATCAAAAACATCCGCATAGCGAATATGTCTTTCATCAGGCCTTGGGTGAACAGTAATGCCCTGCGATCCAAAGCGCTCAATATCCAAAGCTGTTTTAATCAAATCAGGATTATTGCCACCCCTGCTATTTCTAAGCGTGGCTATTTTATTTATATTGACAGATAATTTAGTCATCCAATTTTTTATTTAAAATTACTATTTTTTAATCTATTCTATAATAAGCAAAGCTGTATAAGCAGATAAGTGCTGTCCGAGAAAAAGGAATTCTTAATTACTAATTCTTAAATTATTAATTATATTAGTGTAAAATCTAATTATCCCGAAACAACCTTCTATAATCATCTTGCGCGAAAGGCAACTATTGTTGCGTGTGTTAACACTTTGGGTAGTCGTTAATGATCATGATTTATACGAGCTAAAAGAGCAGCAGCCTTTAATTTTGCCCGCAGATAAATTCCCTGTTAAAATAGTTGTCAAAAATGGATTCCATTTATCAAAGCCATATTTTATTAACCAGCCAATTACAGAAAACTATTTTATCGATATTGGTTGCGAAGCAGATAACGAAAGGCTTTGGGGAAGCATCCTAACAAGTTTCTTACTTTTTTGGGTGTACAATGCTACCAAATTGCATGTGTTCATGGTAATGGCTAACCTGCCGCTTTTGTATTTAGTTTATAAATTCTTTCTTAAACCCAAACAATTTATAACTGTCGAAAAATTAAATACAAAGAGAAAGACAAATCAAAATAAAAAAGGGAACCGGTTTTCCCGATCCCCTTTTTCGTAAGTTCAATACTGACTATTTTTTAGTGTTATCTGTTGCAGCTTTAGTGCTGTTCTTTTTGCAACAAGATTTATGGCAGCAACTTTTCTTTGCTGATGGTTTAGTTTGTTGTGCAAATGTTGCACCACTGATTAACAAGGCAGCCATTGATAATATGAATACTTTTTTCATGTTTATTTGATTTAGTTGTTTTAATGATTTGAATGTAAAATTAGGATAGAAATACAATAATCGCCTTCTTGTAATTGTTAAATTTTGCGGTGTGTGTTATTCAGATTTGACAACTTTCAAAAAGTTGTCAAATCTAGCAGGGACGTTATTATTCATCCCGCTTTATAAAGTGGATATTACGTTTAATTCCCTTCCATTTGCTTCGTTTCAATGGAGAAGACTTAAAAATATGTTTAAAAGATTCTTCGGTAAGGTCTTCCCAATCTGAGGTGGAAAAATTTAATATTTCAGGAATGGGTGTAAAATTTATTTCACTGGTAGGTTTTGAGAAACGGTTCCACGGACAAACATCCTGACAAACATCACAACCAAACATCCAGTCGTTAAATTTATCTTTCATCGCATCAGGAATCAACGCTGCTTTTAATTCAATAGTAAAATATGAAATGCACTTACTGCCATCAATTACTTTATCGGGCAAAATTGCATCAGTAGGACAAGTATCAATACATCTTGTACAAGAACCACAATAATCTTTTACATAAGGCTGGTCATACTCCAATTCCAGATCAACGATCAATGTTGCAATAAAGAAAAAAGAACCGGCTTGTTTATGAATAAGATTACCATTTTTGCCGATCCATCCCAATCCGCTGCGCTTGGCCCAGCTTCTTTCTAAAACAGGAGCACTATCTATAAAACCACGGCCTTCCACTTCACCGATATTGATTTTTATATGTTGTAATAAAGAACGCAATTTCTCCCTGATCACTTCGTGGTAATCGTCGCCGTAGGCATATTTAGCGATCTTTGGCGTATCGATATTTTGCTGCTCTGCCGGGAAATAATTTAATAGTAACGTAATAACAGATTTCGCGCCTGGCACTAGCTTAGTGGGATCAATACGCATATCGAAGTGATTCTCCATGTACTGCATCGTGCCATGCATTCCTTTATTGAGCCAGCTTTCTAGTCGTTTAGCATCTTCCTCCAACTGCACTGCTTTAGCTATGCCACAAAAATTAAACCCCAGTTCGGAGGCGTAATTTTTAATAATATGTGTATGCTGTGTTGTAGTCATTACAATCTTAAAATTACTTAAGAAGGAGTATTTATTGGAGAATAATTTTATTAAAAATAAAATCTAGAAGGAAATCATTATTTTTAGATTTTTAATTATCCTACAACTTCTACTTAATGTTTTGTAAATCTATCCCTGTATTTCTTGCTATAATGGCATCGTCACTACTAGTTTCCGCACAAGAAAAAAATCCAATAAGATTTGGGCACGTTAACCCCGAAGATTTTAGTATTGCTACTTATAATGTAGATACTACTTCAGGTGGTGTAATTATAGCAGATGCGGGTGCAAGCAGTTTTGAATTAAATAGTACTGGCTCGTTTTCTGTGGTATATAAACATAGCAGAAGAATTAAAGTCATTAATAAAAATGCTTTCTCTTTGGGAGATGTGAGGGTAAGATTATACGTTAAAGAGGCTAATGGCGAAGATCTGGAGAACGTAAATGCAACGACTTACAATATGGAAGACGGCAAAGTGGTTGCAACAAAACTAAAAAGTGATGCAATATTTACGGTTAAAATGGATAAATATCATATTGAGAAGAAATTTACTTTAGCCAATATTAAAGAAGGATCGATTTTGGAATATTCTTACACCGTCAGATCAAAATACATCTTTTTATTTCACTCCTGGGATTTTCAAAGTGAATATCCTACTGTTTGGAGTGAATATCAGGCTGATATTCCCGAGTTTTTTAAATACTTGTTTCTGATCCAGGGCTATGAACCTTTTTATAAAAAAACATCGGAAACCCATACAGAAAATTTTATTTTTAGTCAGGCTGCTTACTCAGGGAGTCTGCAACAAGGGCCTACAGCGGTTAATAGTGTACCCGGAACTGTTTTCGATTATAAATGGATCATGCGAAATGTTCCGGCATTAAAAAAGGAAAAATTTACAACATCTATTAGTAATCATATAGCCAAGATCGATTTTCAATTATCTACAGTACAATATCCTAATAGTTACCCTCATAATTATTTAGATGCCTGGGAAGGAATTACTGACGACTTGCTAAAAGCAGATGATTTTGGAGATGATCTGAATAAAAGTAATAATTGGTTGAATGATGATCTGAAAATTATTACAGCCGGCAGTTCCAGTGATGAAGAAAAAGCCAGAAAGGTCTTTTACTATGTAAAAAAGAATATTAAATGTAATGATGATAAGGGTATTTGGTTATCAAAGTCGCTTAAACAAGTATTTAAAGATAAGAATGGTTCTGCCGCAGAAATTAATTTGTTATTGGTAACAATGTTACATCACGAAGACCTGGCTGCAGACCCTGTAATTTTAAGTACAAGGGATAATGGATATATAAACAATCTCTATCCCATGGTAGTTAAATTTAATTATGTAGTATGCAAACTGAATATCCAGAATAAAATATTTTATTTAGATGCCTCAAAAAATTATTTAGGGTTTAACAGAATACCCCAAAATTGTTACAATGGGGGTGCAAGAGTTGTAGATAAACCTGCAACACCGGTTTCTTTTTCTGCTGATTCGTTAACTGAAAATAATACTACTACTATTAACCTGGTGTTTGATTCGGGGAAATGGATTGGTAATATCAAATCTGTTATTGGATATTATGGAGCTAGCCTGATTCGAGAAACAATTATTACTAAAAGCCAAAAAGAATATGAAAAGTCACTTAAATCATTCTACGATGATGAGGGGAAAGCAACAGATATACAATATGTAGATTTAGATAGTTGTGAAAAACCATTAGAGGTTGATTGTAAAATAAATATCCCAATAGATGATAACAGCAATATTATTTACTTTGACCCTATGATAAAAAATGGGCAAAAAGAGAATTATTTTAAGTCTGCTCAAAGAAAGTATCCAGTCGAAATGCCTTATAAAACTGACGAAACATATACACTACATATGGTAATCCCTGCTGGTTATGTAATTGATGAATTGCCTAAATCGGAAAATATTTTCTTTAAAAATGAAGCAGATGGATTTTTTGATTTTTCAGTATCGTCTACGGCAACTGATATTACTTTAGTATCACATGTTAAATTGAATCATGCATATTTCAATCCAAAAGATTACGAAGCATTGCGTGCATTTTTTGATGAAGTGGTAAAAAAACACAGCGAACAATTTGTATTCAAAAAGAAAACTTCCTAATGAAAAAATATTGGTCTTTATTAACGATAAATATCCTTTTATTATCTGTTGCGTTTGCACAACAAGACTATAATGTAGATCTTATAAATCCCGTATTGCGCAAAAGCGCGGTAGCAATAACAAGAACAGAGGAAACTAAATTGGTAATAAAGAATGTGGGTAGCGCTACGCTCTATAATAAGTATGCAATTACAATATTTAGTGAAGCCGGAGACAAGTATGCCCGTTTTTTTGAAGAGTATGACAAGTTCAAAACGGTTGATTATGTAGAAGGAAATTTATATGATGCGCATGGGAAGAAAATAAAAGCAATGAAAAAAAGTGAGCTTAATGATATTGCGCTTAACGATGGATTTTCTTTGATGTGGGATGGGAGAGCAAAGACATATAATTTCGCGGTGAACGTTTATCCATACACAATAGAATATATTAGTTCTGTTAATTTGAATGGACTGATGTTTTTACCTTCCTGGAAACCTGTGAAAGGTTATGATTATGCTATTGAAAATAGCGTATTTACAGTCGAATGCCCAACAACCTACAAACTGCGCTACAAAACTTTTGACTACCATTTGGATCCGGTTATTACTACTTTGAATAATAACACTTCATACGAATGGAGTATTAAAAGTTTACCTGGGATTGATGAAGAAAAATATTCGCCTCAATTGCATGAATTAACACCTTCTGTACTTTTGGCGCCTACTGACTTTAAGTTAAATGATTATTCCGGTGACATGAATTCATGGAGTGATCTTGGCAAGTTTTTCTATACTCTTAATGAAGGACGTGATGTATTACCTGATAATATTAAAAAAGAAGTACATCGGCTAACAGATAATATATCCGATACTGTTAATAAAATAAAAACCTTGTATTCCTATCTCCAAAAAAATACACGATACGTAGGTGTGCAATTAGGGATCGGCGGTTGGCAGACTTTTGATGCAGGATATGTAGCAAAGTATGATTACGGAGATTGTAAAGCGTTAAGTAATTATATGCATTCGATGTTGAAAGAAGCAGGTATAAAATCAAATTGTACACTTATTAATGCCGGATATGATAATACATATTTTGATAGTGATTTCCCTTCAGCTCATTTTAATCATGTTATAGTATGTGTGCCGATGGTTAAAGATACGATGTGGTTAGAGTGTACCAATCAGACATTACCGGCAGGATACCTTAGTGGATTTACTGCAAACAGAAATGCATTATTGGTTGATGAGAACAACAGCAAATTAGTCCATACTCCTGTTTATAAAATGACAGACAATTTGCATAAAAGATATATAAAAGCAACAGTTGATAGTGATGGCAAGTTAACAGCAATAATAAATACGCAGCTTAAAGGATTGTCGGGTGATCATTTGCATAATCTTATCCACGAACTATCAAAAGATAAAATAATTGAATTCCTTAAAAATAATATAGATCTCCCTTCTTATGACATTGTCAATTTCAGTTATACAGAAGACTCTTTGTTAGTACCATCTATATTTGAACAATTGCAGCTGACAGCAAATAACTATGCGCAGGTTACCGGTAAACGATTATTTATAATGCCTAATGTATTGGCAAGAAATAATTTGAAGCTACAGGAAGAAGATAGAAAATCTATCATTAAACTACCTTATCAATACGAGGAAACAGACACTGCTGATATACAAATACCTGATGGATATGCTGCTGAAAGTATTCCTGCGACGGTTAATATCGACACAAAATTTGGGACGTATTACATGTCTGTAAAATTAACTGGGAATAAAATACTTTATTATAGAAAGCGAGAACAGGAAAGTGGTGATTTTCCCGCTACTGATTATCCCGCTTTAGTAAACTATTTCGATAAGATATACAGATCTGATCATACTAAAATAGTGCTGGCTAAAATAGATGGCCAATAATTACACAAGTCTGTATTTTCTGTATTTCCTAAATATCTAATACCAATACCGACACCTCAGTTTATTAATTTACGTCCTGCAACAATAGCAGAAATACCTCAATTCAACTGAATTTGCGGCAGAATAGCCCATATTTATAAGACATAATTTCTGAATTTCTTCTTTGGAGTATCTTTTGCTGCTATGATTGTAATTAATCAAGCTAAAGAACAAATTAGATATATGAATTTAAACAATTTCACTATTAAAGCCCAGGAAGCAGTCGCTCATTCGCAGCAACTGGCTTTTAATAATCAGAACCCAACAATTGAAACGGAGCATTTGTTAAAAGCATTGCTTAGCGAAGATGATTCTGCTATCGGATTCTTATTGAAAAAGAATAATGTAAACGTAAATTTCGTAGAATCGAAGCTGGACGAAAGCATCAAGAAATTACCGAAAAATAGCAGTGGCGAACCGGCTCAAAATGTGAGTCGTGATATGAATAGCGTTATACTAAAAGCAACAGCAAGTTTAAAATCTACAGGTGATGAATTTGTGAGTGTTGAGAATTTATTGCTAGCCCTTTTGCAGGGAAATGATAACAGCGCTAAATTATTAAAAGATGCAGGCCTTACTGACAAAGGTTTATTAGCTGCAATTAAAGATCTACGCAAAGGCTCAACTGTTTCTTCTCAAACACAAGAAACACAATTTAATGCGTTGAATAAGTATGCGAAAAACTTGAATGAAATGGCACGTGCAGGAAAATTAGATCCTGTTATTGGCCGTGATGAAGAGATACGCAGAACATTGCATATTCTATCCCGCAGAAGTAAAAATAACCCAATATTAGTTGGTGAACCCGGTGTTGGTAAAACAGCCATTGCCGAAGGGTTAGCGATGCGTATTGTTAATGGTGATGTGCCGGATAATTTAAAATCAAAAGTTATTTATGCATTAGATATGGGCCAGTTAATTGCCGGTGCCAAATACAAAGGCGAATTTGAAGAAAGATTGAAATCTGTTGTAAAAGAAGTATCAGAAAGTGATGGCGATATTATTTTATTTATAGATGAGATACATACATTAGTTGGCGCAGGTGGTGGCGATGGCGCGATGGATGCAGCTAATATTTTAAAGCCTGCATTGGCAAGAGGCGAATTGAGAGCGGTCGGTGCAACAACATTGAATGAATACCAAAAATTCTTTGAAAAAGATAAAGCATTAGAACGCCGTTTTCAAAAAGTAATGATCGATGAACCGAGTGTGGAAGATGCGGTTTCTATTTTACGTGGATTAAAAGATCGGTACGAAACATACCATCATGTGCGTATCAAAGATGAAGCAATTATTGCCGCAGTAGAATTATCTCACAGGTACATAACCGATCGTTTTTTACCGGATAAAGCAATTGACCTGATTGATGAAAGTGCAGCCAAGCTTCGCTTAGAAATGAATTCTATGCCGGAAGAACTGGATAAATTAGAAAGGCAGATCCGTCAGTTAGAAATTGAACGTGAAGCTATCAAGAGAGAAAACGATAAGGATAAATTAAAAGCATTGAATACAGAAATTTCAAATCTTTCTGTAGATAGAGATACGTTCAGAGCAAAGTGGCAACAAGAAAAAGAGATCGTTGAAAAAGTTCAAGTTGCTAAAGCGCAAATTGAACAATTAAAATTAGAAGCTGATCAGGCTGAACGTAATGGAGATTACGGTCGTGTAGCAGAGATACGTTATGGTAAAGTGCAGGAACAGGAAAAAATTGTTGAAGAGCAAATGCAACAGCTTGATGAAATAAGCGAAAAACGGTTGTTGAAAGAAGAAGTAGATGCTGAAGATATTGCACAAAGTATTGCAAAAGCAACCGGCATTCCTGTATCGAGAATGTTGCAAAGCGAAAGAGAAAAATTATTGAATCTGGAAGATGAACTGCATAAAAAAGTAGTTGGACAAGAAGAAGCCATCGAAGCGGTAAGTGATGCGATACGAAGCAGCAGGGCTGGTTTACAGGATCCTAAAAAGCCAATCGGTTCATTTATCTTCTTAGGTACAACAGGTGTTGGTAAAACAGAATTAGCAAAAGCATTAGCGAATTATTTATTCGATGATGATAATATGATGACGCGCATCGACATGAGCGAATACCAGGAAAAACATTCTGTAAGTCGTTTGGTTGGTGCTCCTCCGGGATATGTTGGTTATGATGAAGGCGGACAATTAACGGAAGCCGTTCGTCGTAAGCCATACAGTGTTGTGTTGCTGGATGAAATCGAAAAAGCACATCCCGATGTATTTAATATTTTATTGCAGGTGTTAGATGATGGCCGTTTAACAGATAACAAAGGTCGTGTGGTGAATTTTAAAAACACCATCATTATCATGACAAGCAATATGGGCAGTCAGATCATTCAGGATAATTTCGAGAATGTAACGGATGCAAATAAAGAAGAAGTGGTTGCATCAACAAAAGCAGAAGTGATGACTTTATTAAGACAAACAATTCGTCCTGAGTTTTTGAACAGGATAGATGAAGTGATCATGTTCCAGCCGTTGATGAAGAAAGAGATAAAAGGAATTATCACTATTCAGTTAAATGATTTGAAACAACTGGTAGCAAACAATGGTATTCAGTTGGAGTTTAGTGATTACGCTTTAGATTATTTAGCAGAGAATGGATATGATCCGCAGTTTGGCGCAAGGCCATTAAAACGCCTTATCCAAAAAGAGATCGTGAACCAGTTAAGTAAGAAAATTTTAGCAGGAAACGTGGATAAAACCAAACCTGTTTTAGTGGATGTTTTTGATGGCACCGTTGTTTTTAGAAACGATGTTCAAACACCAACGCTACAAAAGACATAAATGGTCAAATCGTAAGTTATCCACATAAAGAGGGTTTGTGGTACAAATTGTAAAATGTTGATTAACAGTTAATTATGATTCATCAGCGTAGAAAAATACCAACAGGTATGGAAAAACGCCTAGAAAATGTTACCTTTCGGCCACTTGCCTCTCAAATTAGATGACTTTCCCTGTTAAAAAAGAGCAATCATTAACTAAAAAATGATTATTACGCAGTCTGACATCAAAACCGAGTTAGGCATATTATCTACACAATAAAAAGGAGAACAATATTATGGCATTCAAAAAAGAGGTCGTTGAGATCATTGAACCGAAAGATGTTTTCGTAGGCAACAAAGATGCAGCAGTAACGCTGGAAGAATTTGGAGAATACGAAAGTGAAATTTGCGCAAAAGCAAATGAAGTTGTTAAACAATTATTGGAAGAATTTGATGGTAAGATTCGTTTCAATTTCCGCCATTTCCCTATGACGAATATTCACCAACGCAGCCTGAAAGCCGGCGAAGCTGCAGTAGCAACTGCACAAGACGGTAAGTTTTGGGAAATGCACAATATCTTATTCGCTAACCGCCGCAATCTTGGTACAACAAGTTTAAAATTGCACAGTCGTGAAGCAGGTGTAAACAACAAACGTTTCTTAGATGAATTAGTAAATGCAACTTACGGTTGGCAGGTACAGGGCGATATCCGCGAAGGAATTAACCGTGGTGTAAAAGATGTTCCAACATTTTTTATCAACGGCGAACGCTACACAGGCAAGCATAATTTCGACGAAATGAGCAAAGCGCTTGATGCAGTCATCAAAAAGACAAAGAAAAAAGCACCTGCAAAAGCTCCGGCTAAATCAAAAGCAGCATAGTTTTTAGAATAATATTTCAAAAGCCTCAACCTAAAAGTTGAGGCTTTTTTTTATGGTCTGACGGTCCCCGTCTGACCATAAAAAATGAAAAAAGTTAGAAGCCATAAATATTAAAGCCACCACACTTTTACATTTAGTATTTTACAGTCAATATTTACACTATGCAACAAATCAAAACCGCCCTTTTATCTTTCGGTATGTCAGGCAAAGTATTCCATGCGCCTTTCATTGAGCTTCACCAAGGGTTTAAATTACAAGGAGCATGGGAAAGAACAAATAAAAATATTCAACAAGTATATCCGCGGGCAAAATCATACGCAAGTTTAGAAGAAGTTTTAAATGACAAAGAAGTTGAATTAGTAATTGTAAATACGCCAACGTTCACACATCACGAATATGCAAAGCAAGCATTATTAGCAGGTAAACATATCATTGTAGAAAAGGCTTTTACAACAACAGTAAAAGAAGCAGAAGAATTAAAAGAGTTGTCGATCAAACAAAATAAAAAAATCGGAGTATATCAAAATCGTCGGTACGATAGCGATTTTAAAACAGTACAAAAAATAGTACAGCAAGGTTTGGTCGGCAATATAAATGAAGCAGAGATTCATTTTGATAGATTCAAGCCAACATTAAGTCCGAAGCAACATAAAGAATTACCCGGTCCGGGTGCAGGTATTTTAAAAGATCTTGGTGCACATATTATTGACCAGGCGCTTTGTTTGTTTGGTATGCCGCTTGCTGTATTTGCTGATATTCGTGTCACCAGAGAACTATCGCAGGTAGATGACGATATTAATCTGTTATTATATTATTCAACATTTCGGGTAAGATTAAAGGCAGGTTATTTGGTAAGAGAAACTTTACCTGCATTCATTGTTCATGGCCATTTAGGATCGTTCCTTAAAAGCAGGGCCGATGTGCAGGAAGCAAATTTGGTTGCGGGAATAAAACCCAATACACCTAACTGGGGAACTGAGCCTGTCGAAGAAAGCGGATTATTACACATTACCGGAGATAAGATTATTTATGAAAAGATAAAAACGGCGCAAGGCAATTATTATGACTATTACGATGCAGTATATAATGCAATAACAATGGGAAGTGAAATGCCTGTCACGGTTGATGACGGTATCAATGTAATGCAGATAATAGAAGCAGCTATCCAAAGCAGCAAAGAAGGGAATGTGGTAAAGTTGTAATTATGCCTTATTTTCATTATTCATAAAATGATATTTCAAACTTAAAAAATAAAACAATGGCAACAAGAAAATGGGTTATCGACCCAACGCATAGTGAAGTACAATTCAAAGTAAAGCATTTGATGATAACCACTGTTACCGGTAGTTTCGATAAATTTGAAGCAAGTATCGAAACTGATAACGAAGATTTTTCAAAAGCGAAGATCAGCTTCTCTGCAGATACAGCCTCTGTTTTAACAGGTAATGCTGATAGAGATAATCATCTTAAAAGTGCCGATTTTTTCGACGTGGAAAAATTCCCGAAAATAACTTTCGTAGCAACTAAATATGAAAGCGTAGATAACGATGGCTCATACGAATTATTCGGAGATCTTACAATTCATGGCGTTACAAAAAAAGTAGAATTAGGTGTTGAATTTGGCGGGGTAGTAAAAGATCCATGGGGCAATACAAAAGCAGGCTTCACTATCAGCGGGAAAATAAACAGAAAAGATTTCGGTTTAGTATGGAATGCACCAACCGAGGCTGGCGGCTTATTAGTAAGTGAAGAAGTAAAGATCGCTTGTGAGATACAGTTGATTGAACAGAAATAGTTAATTAGGAATGAAGAATTAAAAATGAAGAATATTCTTCGAGATTACAAAATTCTTAATTCTTCATTCCTAATTCTTAATTACCTGGTGTCAAACCAAACCTTCGCCTCATCCTTCGAATCACCATTGTAATTGATGGTTAGTTCTTCTCCTTTTTCAATTACGCGCACGGTCTCAATCATTATCGTATCATCTTCATAATCCATAAAGTATTCACAATTACTTTTATAATTGTGGTTGTACATTGGTATCAATCCGAGTGCCATGCAGCATTTATCCTGTTCTTTGCCCCATAAAAAAATATAGTCGTGTAGCAGGGTTTTATCAAGATGTTCGCGGTCTTCCATTTTCATTACAATAACAGGCGATATTTCTATCACTGTATTGGCTGGGATTCGTTCTCTTGTAAATACACCTTTGCCCATTTGTAGTGTTTTTTCGACAAATAAATAAGGTTTTAACATAACATCTGCTTAAGATTAAATAAAGTAAATTGCGGCACCTAATATTTGCGAATTTAATATGGTTTATTAGTTTAATTATTTATTAGTTTATTGGGATAACCAAAAGAGCTTCTAAATTTTAAACCAATAAACCGGTAAACCAATAAAACCAGTAAACCAATGTCAGCAGAAATTGAAAAATTGGAGCTCCAGGAGCAGTTTGAAGAAGCAATGGAATCGAAAGATAAACTGCGCATACAAGAGTTTTTGAATGACCAGAATATTAGCGATATCGTTGAGCTGATATACGATAATGAAGAATATGAAAGCCAGATAATCACTGAAATATCTGTGCCACGTGCTGCGGCAGCTTTTAAGATATTGGAGTTGCCAACGCAGAAAAAACTGATCAAAGAATTACCTGCTTTTAAAACAGCTGAGTTATTTAATGAACTGCCTGCGGATGATCGTACCGCTTTTTTGAGCGAGTTGCCGAGCAATGCCGTAAGAGAATTAATAAAAACTTTAGATCCTGAAGAGCGTAAAATAACCTTGTCTTTATTAGGTTATCCAGAAGGAAGTGTGGGTAGATTAATGACGCCGGATTATGTGTATGTGTATGAAAATGATACGGTAGAAGATGTATTAAATACCATCCGTCATTTTGCAAAAAATAGCGAAACGATCGATGTGATCTATGTGATAAATGCCAAAGGCGAATTGCTGGATGATATCAGGATCAGGGATTTTATCCTCGCATCGCCCACTACAAAGGTGAATGAACTGATGGATGAAAGGTACATCGCATTGAATGCAGAAGATGATCAGGAAACTGCCAATGAAGCATTTAAAATGAACAACCGCGTGGCTTTGCCGGTAATCAGCAGAAGCAATAAATTACTAGGTATCGTTACGATCGATGACGTTTTATGGGTAGCTAACGAAGAATTTAGTGAGGACATTCAAAAGATAGGTGGTACGGAAGCATTGGATGAACCTTACCTGAATATCAACATTTTTAAACTGGTAAGAAAAAGAGCCAGCTGGCTGATCGTACTTTTTTTAAGTGAAATGCTAACGGCTACGGCTATGCAGCATTTTAATAAAGAGATAGAAGCGGCAACAGTGCTGGCTTTATTTATTCCATTGATCATGAGTAGTGGTGGAAACAGCGGTTCGCAGGCATCTACATTAATTATTCAGGCAATGGCTTTGGGCGAAATAAAACTATTGGATTGGTGGAAAGTAATGAGAAGAGAATTAATGTCGGGCGCAATGCTCGGGTTGATTTTAGGTAGCATTGGCTTTGTCCGTATTATGATGTGGCAGCATTTTGGTTTTTATGATTACGGGCCATATTATGAAAGAGTAGCATTGGTTATCTTCTTCTCACTAATTGGTATCGTTTTATGGGGAAGTCTGATGGGATCAATGTTACCGATCATTTTAAAAAGCCTTAGACTGGATCCTGCCACTTCATCAGCGCCATTTGTGGCTACTTTGGTAGATGTGACGGGAATTGTGATATATTTTTCAGTGGCGTACCTGTTTCTACAGGGTTTGATGATCCATTAATTACAAATTAGGAATTAAAAATGACTCGAAACCTTTTACAATATATAATACTCGTAATAGTTGTTGTAGTGTCTTTTGTATCTGCGTATAAATTCGAATTCTATCCTAAAGAAAATACGAATAATACTATTGAGTTTTGTAGATTATTGATACCGGGAATTCTCTTTTCAATATACGTTGCGCTTTTCCAACAGCGCGATTTAAATATTGCAAGACAATTGTTATACTTCTTTATTCTTGTTGCTTTTTACGTTTGCGTTGTGATGACAACCTTTTGGTCTTGGGGTTTTGCAATACCCTTTACAGGTGGGTTTGGGGCGCAATTGATTGGTATACTTTTTTGCGGGAAACAAGGATGGCTATCGACTAAAGGCAAGGACTATTTTTTAATTGGATTTATCACCGGAGTAATTGGATTGATTTTTTTCTATATTTCGAATCGTGCTGAAGGAGAAGGATTAGGAATCGCTGCGATGATTATTTTATGGCAATTAAGCATTGGTATAAAATATTGTTTTAATAAGGATAAGATTATTGTTGAAATGGATAAATGAGTGGAATTGCCTTCCAAACTTACATTGAGAGCCATTTTAAACAGGCAGCGGTAATCCTGAACATTTTTGCTAAATTGCACAATCGGGTTCGGAGTGAATATCGGTATAATTTATTATTTAAAAGAACATAATATATGTGTGGAATTGTAGGATACACGGGTTACAGAGAAGCTTATCCAATAGTGATCAAAGGATTAAAAAGATTAGAATACAGGGGCTATGATAGTACAGGCGTTGCCTTATTGAATAATGGATTAAAAGTATATAAAAAGAAGGGCCGTGTGGCGGAATTGGAAGAAACTTTAGTTGGTAAAGATCTTCATTCTTTTACCGGTATCGGGCATACACGTTGGGCCACGCATGGTGAGCCTAGTGATAGAAACGCACATCCTCATTCTTCCGCTAGTGGAAAATTAGCCATGATCCATAATGGGATCATTGAAAACTATGCACAACTTAAACAAGAGCTGACTAAAAAAGGCTATACTTTTAAAAGTGACACAGACTCTGAAGTTTTATTGAATTTTATTGAAGACATTAAAGAGAATAATCATTGTGATTTAGAAGAAGCGGTACGTGTTGCTTTGAAAAGAGTTACCGGTGCTTACGTTATTTTATTATTGGATGATAGCAAACCTGATACAATTATCGCTGCCAGAAAAGGTAGTCCGTTAGTAATTGGTATCGGCAAAGGCGAGCACTTTTTAGGCTCAGACGCCTCTCCAATGTTAGAATACACGAAGGAAGTTGTGTACGTAAATGATTACGAACTGGCGATCATCACACCGGATCAGCTGATTCTTAAAAATTTAGGGAACGAAAAAATTACACCATTTGTCACCAAGCTTGATATGGAATTAGCTGCTATTGAAAAAGGCGGTTATGAACATTTTATGCTGAAAGAAATATTCGAACAGCCAAGCACTATTTACGATTGCTTACGTGGACGATTAGACGCTAATGCAGGAACGATCACGATGGCTGGTGTTGAAAAAAATATTGAAGCATTTAAAAATGCAGGCCGTATCATTATTGTGGCTTGCGGTACAAGCTGGCATGCCGGTTTAGTAGCCGAGTATATTATTGAAGAATTATGTCGCATTCATGTTGAGGTTGAATACGCATCGGAGTTCCGTTATCGTAACCCGGTTATCAATAAAGGTGATATTATTATTGCAGTTTCTCAAAGTGGTGAAACCGCAGATACTTTAGTGGCTATCGAGAAAGCAAAAGAACAAGGTGCTGTTATCTTCGGCGTAGTGAACGTTGTTGGATCTTCTATTGCAAGAATTAGTGATGGCGGTGCTTACACGCATGCAGGTCCGGAAATTGGCGTGGCATCTACCAAGGCATTTACTGGTCAGTTGGTAGTATTAACGATGATGGCGTTAAAGATCGCAAAAGAAAAAGGAACTATTTCTGCAGAACGTTACAGCAGTTTATTATTTGAATTAGATGCTGTTCCTGAAAAAGTAGAATTGTTATTAAAAAGTGCCGATCAGATCAAAGCCATCGCGGAAAAATATAAAGGTGCACCAAGTTCTTTATTCTTAGGAAGAGGCTATAATTTTCCAATCGCTTTAGAAGGCGCATTAAAATTAAAAGAGATCTCTTACATCCATGCAGAAGGTTATCCTGCTGCAGAAATGAAACATGGTCCTATTGCATTGGTAGATGATCAGTTGCCGGTGGTGTTTGTTGCGACTAAAGACGCATATCACGAAAAAATAGTAAGCAATATTCAGGAAATTAAAGCACGTAAAGGAAAAGTAATTGCAGTAATCACAGAAGGCGACGAAGTGATTCCGGGCCTGGCTGATGATGTGTATTACGTGCCACATGCAGATGAAATAATGGCGCCAATGTTAAGTGTTATTCCATTGCAATTATTATCATATTATGTTGGTGTTGCAAAAGGAGTGGATGTTGATAAGCCGAGGAATCTTGCTAAGAGTGTAACAGTAGAATAAATTGCTAATTGTTAATGGTAAATGGTTAATGATAAATAGAGTACAATCCTTTAATTATTATTTACCATTTACCATTTATCATTAACCATTATAGAAAATGAATATCATAAAAAAACATCCGGTTGCTTCGCTTGGTTATAACTTTATAGATCAGCAATATATACCTAAAGGCAAAGATGAATATCATCTGCGCGATCTTGAGAATAAGAATGGTATTGAGTATCGTAAGCTTTCATCGCAAGAGATAGAGATATTGGTGCATAATCGTAATACTTCCGACGATTGGAATAAAATATTCGTTTCTCATTCTTTCAATCCCGAGCTTGTTAAAAACTGCAAGTTTTACGGACTTATACGCATCGGAAAATTAGAACCTTACTACATCGAATTTCATAACCTTCGCCTGCCGGTTGGTTTATATAACAGTACGATCATTAGCTGTGATTTTGGCGACAATGTCTGTATTGATAACGTTAACTATGTGAGCCATTATATTGTAGGCAACGACGTAATGATCGTAAACGTAAATGAACTCGCTACTACAAATATTTCTAAATTTGGCAATGGTATTTTGAAAGAAGGTGAAGATGAAAATCTACGTACCTGGATGGAAATATGCAATGAAAATGGAGGGAGAAAAGTAATTCCTTTCAACGGCATGTTACCCGGGGATGCCTATCTATGGAGCAAATACAGAGATGATGAAGCGTTGCTAGATAAGTTCAAAGATTTTACGGCAAATAAATTTGATAAGCAAAGAGGCTATTACGGAAAGATCGGAGACAGAACAGTTATCAAAAATTGTAAAATTGTTAAAGACGTTTGGATAGGCAGCGATGCCTATTTAAAAGGAGCTAATAAATTAAAAAACCTCACCATCAACAGTGATGAAAAACGCAGGTCGCAAATTGGCGAAGGTTGCGAAATGGTGAATGGTGTGGTAGGATATGGTTGTCGTATTTTTTATGGAGTAAAAGCCGTACGTTTTGTAATGGCATCGCACTCACAATTAAAATATGGTGCACGTTTGATCAATTCCTATTTAGGAAATAATTCTACTATCTCTTGTTGTGAGGTTTTAAATTCATTGATATTTCCGGGGCACGAACAGCATCACAATAACTCATTCTTATGTGCCTCATTAATAATGGGACAAAGCAATGTTGCTGCCGGTGCTACGATCGGAAGTAATCATAATAGTCGCAGCCCGGATGGAGAGATCATTGCCGGCCGTGGGTTCTGGCCGGGCCTTTGTGTTAGTTTAAAACATAATTCAAAATTCGCTTCGTTTACTATTTTATCTAAAGGAGATTATCCTGCGGAATTAAATATTCCTATTCCATTTAGTTTGGTTATAAATGACGTGACCAATGATAAACTGGTAGTAATGCCGGGGTATTGGTTCATGTATAATATGTATGCACTGGCACGCAACACATGGAAATATGCGGCCCGCGATCTTCGTACAGAAAAAATACAATTACTTGAATACGATTATCTGGCTCCCGATACGATCAATGAAATGTTTGAGTCATTGAAATTGTTGGAACAATTAAAGCTAGACGAAAAGGGTGCAGCAACTGTAACAGGTTGGGAAAATACGCGCCGTGCAACAGAGATAATTAAAATTCCGCAGTCGATTGCTTTATTTAAAGAACTGATCCGTTATTATGGAACGATTGAATTATTGCTGCATCTTAAAGCGAATAAATTCACTGATTTTGATAGTTTAAAAAAGGGGTTATCTGCTAAAATCCAACGTAGCGAATGGTTAAATATCGGCGGACAATTAATTCAGCAAACAGAAGTTGAAAAAGCAAAAAAGCAAATTAAATCCGGTAAAATAAAAAGCTGGGAAGAAGTACATAATTTTTACCATTTGCAAGGCGAAGCTTACAGTAATGATAAAATAAACCACGCGTATACAAGCCTGTTAGAAGTATTAAATATTACGCCAAAACAATTTACCGCCGATCTGTTCAAACAATTGTTACAACAAGCTGTCCAGACTAAAAGCTGGATGAGCAAAGGTATTTATGATTCAAGGGCGAAAGATTATACGAATGAGTTCCGTAAAATGGTCTACGATAATAATGATGAAATGAATAAAGTGGTAGGAGCATTAGAAGATAATAGTTTTATTCAGCAAGAACTAAAAAATCTCGACATCTTTAAAAAACAAGTTAAAGATGTGATCAAAAAATTAAACTTGCAATAAATGCGTTTGTTCTTATTCTTTTTTGGTTGTGCATTTTTTACACTTAGCATTTGTAAAGGACAAAGTATTGAACAAATAAAAAAAGAATTATCCGCATCCAATGATCCGCTTGGATACGTCAAATTCAAACTTAAAAAAACGTATAAAGTAGATACCGTAACGATTGTAAGTACGAGTTCATTTGTCAGTTTCGGAGATAGCCTTGCTTATTTTGGAAAGGTTGGTAATGTGTACGGCCCGTTCAAAGCGAAAAATGGTAAACAATATCTTTTAGAAATATTGGGAAAATCTTCTAATACATTTTATCATGTTGCGCATATATTACTTGATACTGCCACTTTTCAGAAAAAATTCGTGAATGCCTTGGCTGATACTATTATCCAAAAGATAAGATCCGGCCGGCGCACATTTGAAGAAATGGCAAGCACGTATAGCTCAGATAATACCAGTGGTAGTAAAGGTGGTGATTTAGGATGGTTTTGCAGGGGAGTAATGCTGCCTCAGTTAGATGCAGCTATCCAATCACATAAGAAAGGAGACGTTTTTAAAGTATGGACAAGTATGGGCCTTCATATTGTTACTGTAAAAGATAATCCTAATAAAGATACCGGGTATGCCTTGATGTTGCGAGTCTTATTATAAAACAATCTTCTTCCATTTCTTTATTGTACGGAATAAAAAATTAAAATTATAGATTTGCATTTACCCTATGATATCTTCTAAATTAATCCGTATGAAGCTTTCTAAAATATTATTTATTTATCTGTTTTTATCATTAGCTAATAGTGCTATTGCGCAAGATGTAATTACGCTGAAAGATAGTATTCGGATTAAATGCCTAATAGAGAAGTCTACATCTAAAACAATTTTCTATATAACATCTGAAAGGCCTTCTCATAAAAAAATATCTAGGAGAAAAATAGAACGAATTAATTATGGCGATAGCATTGTAGTTCAGATAAATAATAAAAATCGTAGTGTCGAAAATCTTAATAACACGGCAACTTACAAAAGTAAAACCCATCGAATTATTCGTGAAATATTTAATCACAAAATGCTTTGCGGAAAAAACGTTGTGTCAGTCGCAATTCAGGGAAGTGATGCTAGTTTGGGAAATAGGAATATGCAATTTCCCGGTTTTGGCGTGCAGTATGAACGTTTTCTCGATAGAAAAAACAGATTTAGTCTTTATCTACCTGCAACGGTTTCATTTTATTCTATATATTATCAACGAAACGAAGCCCCAAATTATTCGGCTGATTTTTATACAAAAGAGGGAACTTATAATTTCTATTATTTTTATCCTGGAATTAAATATTATCCATGGACGAGTAATCGTCGGTTTGCTTGTAATGTAGGAGCCTCATTTGTAGTAGGGTTTGGGCAAAAATATCATGCAAGTCTTTTGTATGATAGCATAACAAGAACAACTTCTACATACTCAATTGAAAATAAGCCGGTTATTAAAACGGGCATTTTGCTTTCAAATTGTATTAATTATATGGCTACAAAGCATATTCGCATAGGCGTAGAATTGGGTGCAGGACTTTCTTTTGAAAATAACGATTACAAAAATGATTATATAAATTTTACTCCTGCAAGAAAAATTGATGACCCTTTTCCCGATAAGAATATCTTCTTGTTTCAATTTAACTTTAAGATTGGTTATCGCTTCTGACTTTAAACGCGTTGCTATAAACATTTTCTTACTAATAATGTATCCTTAAAGAAACTTAGTAAAAAAAACATTATGTACCCAACCTCTTATTTCTTTTAGCAGTATATTATAACATCTCAGGTTTTAGAATTGCTTCTGGATTTTTTGATCTTTCGCATGAGAGGTAAAAGACTAAAAAATGAGTATATTTAATAAAACGATGCTAACTAACATTAATGCTATATGTGTATGAAAAAACTTTTGTTGTTATTTATTTGTTTACTGCTTTTATACTCTTTAAATGTCTGTGCGCAAGATGTCATTAAAATGAAAGACAGTACAGAGATTAAGGCTAAAATAGAGAAAATCACACCTACTGATATTACTTACAGGAGAGCTACGGATACAACAGGGCCAATTATTATTGTTTATCGCCAAGACGTAGAAAGCATAACTTATGCCGATGGTGAAAAAGAAATGATGAGCAAGGGTACATATATTGTACCTGGCCATAATCGCCGCCGTCATTATTCATATCACAGATATGATTACGGAAGAACAATCCTTTCGCTCGCATTTTTACAAGCCACAGGAGAGAACAGTACTTCCGGTGGCGGTGATGTTTATCCCGGTTTTGGATTGCAATATGAATATATGTTAACAAAGAAGAAAAATATTAGTTTCTATTTCCCTGCGACATTGTCTTTTTACACTGTTCAAAATGCTTATAATTATAATAACTACTATAGCAATAATGATTACCAGGTTCATTCATTTTTTTCTATGTATCCCGGTGTAAAATTTTATCCAATGGGTAGCAATCGTAAATTTAGCTACAGTATCGGCCCTTCGATCGCTATAGGATTTGGAAGAAAATACAATAATAATGAAGTGTATAATTATGATTCGACAAGCAATAATTATATCTCAACTATAACGAGTAGATCTGTTTTTAAAACAGGGTTAATGATCAATAATGGGGTTAGTTATATGTTAAAAGAGCATTTATATCTTGGGATGGAATTGGGCCTTGGATTAACTGTGTATAGTAATGATTATCGAAATGATGATTTAGGCGGCGGACAGGCGGGGCAGGAAGGTGGGGGAGCGCCAATAATTCAGTTTAACATGAAAGTTGGTTATCGTTTTTAGTGTAAAATCGGGTAAATTAGTTTATTTTGCCACCCGAAATCAACCAGCGTGGATCCAAAATTCAATATTCAAATACCGGGTGCTAGTACAGATAATAGTTCATTGTTTGTGCAGTTGAATTTTTCTGCCATTGCTTTTTTAACAATAGAAGCAGGGAATAAGATCACTTCATTGGTTAGCTATGATTTTCCTTCAGGGATAAATGAGCTTACACTGGTTTCTTTTCTCAAAGAAATATTTAATACAGATACTCTTTTACAAAAAGCGTTTAAGAAAATAGACGTTGTATTTGCCTTTTCTACTGCCTTATTGGTTCCCTATGAGTTTCATAATAATGCCGCTAACAAGGCTATGTTTGAATTAGTGTATGGCGATACACATGATAATGTTTTAAAAAGTGACCTGCGTTTTCAACATAATTTTTGCAATATTTACGAAGTGCCAAGATTGGTCAACTCTATTGTAACCACAAAATTTCCTACAGCAACTTTTACGCATCAATATTCTTTATTACCTGACGTTATTAAGAAAGCGGGTAATCATTTGTACGCGATTTTTGGCGAACATGATGTAACAGCAATGTTATTAAAAGAAGGAAAGATCCAGATCATCCAAAATTTTAAATTTACAGCACCGGAAGATGTAACGTATTATTTACTGGGCGTTTGCGAAAATTTTGGGTTAAATATAAACGAAACTATTTTGCACCTGAATGGTAGAATTACAAAAGACTCTGATCTTTTTAAAGAAATAGATGCTTATTTTTTACAAGTAGAATACGCTGCATTACCCCAGGCTTTTAATTATGCAGATGAATTAAAGCAGTACCCTGCACATCTTTTTAGTCATTTATTTGCAACAGCTTCATGCGTATAATAAGCGGGATACATGGTGGCAGAAGAATAAACCCTCCGGCAAATATGCCTTATACAAGGCCCACCACAGATATTGCCAAAGAAGGCCTTTTTAATGTTTTACAAAATAACCTCGAAATTGATACGTTAAAAACACTTGACCTTTTTGGTGGAACAGGTTGTATTAGTTACGAATTGGCCAGCAGAGGAGCAGAAGACCTGACGATCATCGAAAAGGATAATCAGATGTATGACTTTATTAAAAAGACAGCAGCTGAATTAGCATTTGAAAATTTCAAATTAATTAAATCAGATGTTTTCAAATACATCGAAAGCTGCAAAGAACAATTCGATTTCATTTTTGCCGGGCCTCCTTATGCATTAGGCACCATTGATGACCTGCCTAAACTTATTTTTGAAAAAGGTTTACTAAAACCCAAAGGCTGGTTTATACTGGAACATACGCCAAGAAACGATTACAAAAAATTCCCCCAATACAAGACCGAACGTAACTACGGTACCACAATCTTTTCTATCTTTATAAATAATGGTTAATGATTAATTGTTAATTATTAATGTAGAAGTGTAAACTGTACATTAACCATTTATCATTAACCATTTACCATTGATAAAGTGTTTAAAAAAGAAATAAGAAAAATATACAAAGACAGGCGCCTCCAGCTTTCTCATTCACAAAAAGAAAGGCTGGATGATCTGTTGTTAATACAATTCCAAAAATTACCATTGCCATACATTGAAGTGTTGTTAAGTTATTGGCCCATTGCCGCGATGAATGAGATCAATACACATACCATTACTGATTTTATTGAATTTAGAAATCCGGGATTACGGATCGCCTATCCGGTAACTGAGTTTGCCACTTGCACAATGACGGCAATACTAATTGATGATGATACTGAATTTATAGAAAATGAATATGGGATATTAGAGCCAATAGTGGCAGAAGAAATTGAGGCTGATCTGATCGATGTAGTGTTGGTTCCATTATTAGCTTTTGATACGAAAGGTAATAGAGTTGGCTATGGTAAAGGGTTTTATGATAAATTTTTAACTGCTTGCAAAAAAGATGTAGTGAAGATCGGATTAAGTTATTTTGATCCGGTAGAAATGATAACGGATGTGGATGCACACGATATTAAACTCGATCATTGCATTACTCCTGACAAAATATACGATTTCAATAATTGATAATTACTTTTACCGATGCTTAAAAGTTTTCGCTATTTACTGCTGCCTTTTTCTCTTGTTTATGGTGCTATTGTCTGGATAAGAAACTGGATGTTTGATAAAAATATACTGCACTCAAGCGAATTTAATTTTCCCATTATATGCGTTGGTAACCTCGCTGTTGGCGGCACGGGTAAAACACCAATGGTAGAATACCTGATCCGTTTATTAAAAAGTAATTATAAAACAGCAACACTTAGCAGAGGGTATAAAAGAAAAACTAAAGGTTTTGCGATTGCAGATGAACATACAACTGCGTTGGAAATTGGTGATGAGCCAATGCAGTTTCACCAAAAATTTCCTGAAGTTACTGTAGCTGTAGGAGAGGAGCGATTGGTAGCTATACCGCAGTTATTGCATGACAGAGAAAACACACAAGTCATTATTTTGGATGATGCATTTCAACACAGGCACGTTAAAGCAGGATTGAATATTGTGTTGACGGAATACGGGAATTTATACACAAGAGATTTTATGCTGCCTGCCGGAGATCTTAGGGATGTAAAAAGAAGTATTAAAAGAGCCGGGATTATTGTTATTACTAAATGCCCTGCCAACGTTACGATTGAAGAGAAAAATCAATTGATCAATGAAGTAAAAAGAGATGCATTGCAGCAGGTATTTTTTACTACAACGGTTTATGCAAAACCATATCATCTTTTTTCCAAAGAAGAAAAAGAGATCAATATGGATACGAGTGTGTTGTTGATCACAGGCATCGCTAACCCGCAACCGTTAAAAGAATTATTGACCAAATCTGTGCATACATATGATATGCTTCGCTATGCAGACCATCATATTTTCACGATTGATGACCTGGAAGATATTAAAGCGCATTTCGAAAGAATAACAATTGCTAATAAGATCATTTTAACTACAGAAAAAGATGCGGTGCGATTAGAGAAATTCAGAACAGAATTACAAAACTTCCCTATCTATGTAATTGCGGTGCAGCATTCATTTTTATTTAATGAACATGCACAATTTGATGCTGCCGTAATAGGTTTTGTTGCATCATTTAAAAAGTAATTGATTGTTATTTTATTGTTTAGGTAATTTGTCATCCAGCAAATTACCGCTACCATTCACAGGTTTAGGAACTGGTGCTTGCCCGTCAGGAGTTACTTCGGTGAATATTTTTGATACATGTAGCCATTTGCCATTTGCCCATTTAAAACCTTCGTAATCACCGTCGCCTACTAAGGTCCATTTCTTTTTCGGTTCGTTTGTTTCAGATATAAGATGTTCATAAATGATCATGTTCAGATCTTGATCATAGGTAAGTCTTGCGCCGGCATTCTTTTTAAATTCTAAAATAAAACGGCTCACAGGCGCTCTTCCAATTGAATCTTTTTCAAAACTAAAGATTGGATCACCAAATACAGGATTCCCGTATACAAACTGTAATATCTCTACAATTTTTTTTGTACTCCTGATATTGTCTTCATCATAACCAAGCAGCGTATAAATTTTTTGTCCCTTGATCTCTTTTTGAATTAATTTATAATATACCGCACCAACCCATCCTTTATTATCGCCAACGCTATCGCTGACGTTTTGCATAATATCAGATTTATCGATCAAAGGAAAAAGTTGCAGAGACCCATCTGCAGTCCTCATTTGTATTGCACCATGATGACGGACAATATTATCATTTACAACCATTTGCCAGGTATATATTCTAAAAGTGCTATCCGGTGCATACAATTTGGATATCGTTTGTATAGAATCAAAAGGGTAATAAAAAGAGTTTGGTGTTTTTAAGGCCCTTACAAATATCCTGGTAAAAATACTGTCAGCTTTAAAACGGTCAATATCATTAATTCCTTCTAATAATTTAACCGAATATACTTTTAGAGAATCTTCTTTCTTTAGTAAAAACTTAAGATTGCTCTTCGTAATTGGTTGAGTAAACCCTGCTAAACAAATAGCAGCAAATAGTGTTAGCAAAAGGAGTTTCTTCATACAATAAATTTAGCTAATACTTTTTATAGGTAGTTTAAAATTGATAATGCCCAACAAATTTTAACGAATGATTATAGCGCTTTGGCAAAGTCTAATAATGAATTATAGCTGGCGTCAATTCTTTTGTCTGTAAGACTAACCTCCGGCCTTGTAGTAGGGAGAAATATAGTATTAACACCAAGATTACGGCCGAATTCCATATCACTGATCGTATTGCCCACCATAATAGCTTTGGTAAGATCAATGTCTCGAAAATCTTTCACCGCCTGTAAACCCATACCCGGATTTGGTTTGCGGTTAGAGCTTGTTTCATCCAAGTCGGGACAAAAATAAACTTTATCTATTTTGCCACCAGCGGCTTCTACTTCATTCCGCATATTATCGTGAATGATATGGAGGTTTTCGAGTTTGGTCAAACCTTTGCCAACACCTTTTTGATTGGTAATGATGATGATATATTTGAATCGTGCAGCAAAAATTTTAATAGCATCTTTTACGCCATCATAAAAAACAAACTCCTCCCAGGTATGAACATAATCCTGGTATTTTTCATGATTGATCACGCCATCGCGATCTAAAAACAAGGTCCAGCTTTTGTCTATCTTTTTTAAATCCAACATCTCTTTATTAATTGTAAATGATAAATGGTTAATGGTAAATGTGATGAGGTGTATAATGTTGGTTGGCATTGATGGTATGCGGTGCGTTTATCATTAACCATTATAACCTGCCATTTCGGTTTGTGCTCTTTGATAATCTTCCGGAATGCCAATATCTATAAAATAAGTATCCTGAATATTGCCGAACATTTTTCGTTGCGTAAAATATTTTTCTAAATAATCTTTTTCGAAAGAAAATTTATCTGCAAACTGTTCCTGCAAAAAATGTTTCGCTTGTAAAGCATATACGCCACCATTGATAAGCCCTTGTTCGTAAAATTGTTTTTCTTTAAAAGATGCAATGGATTGGTTGGCGTTTAATTCAACTACGCCATATCTATCAAAATGGCGCATTGGTTTCAGACTTAATGTGCAATCCGCTCCGAATGATTCGTGTGATGCAGCAAGCTTTTGTACATCGATGGCAAACATTGTATCTCCATTCAATACTAAAACATTTTTTTCGGTAGCTTTTGTGCAGGCTAATTTAATTGCACCTCCAGTGCCTAGGGGTTCTGCTTCAACAGCAAATTGAGCAATAATCGTAGGGAATTCAGTATTGATATATTGTTCAATCACTTCATGTTTATATCCCAGCGAAAAAATAAATTTATCTACGCCTTGCTTTTGTAATTGGTTGATAACATAATAAAGAAAAGGTTTTCCTGCAACAGTAGCCATACACTTTGGCAATTCCGCTACAACAGATCTTAATCTTGTACCTAAACCTCCTGCCAGTATAATTGCTTCTTTTATCATTGTGTAAGCGTTGCGCAAATGTAAAGATATTAAGCAACTATCTTTTGAATGTGGTCTGTATAAATAAAAATCCCGGCTACCTATGTAACCGGGAATATTTTAAATCTGTCAACCTATTTCAGGACGATGTAGTTTATGTAGAATTTGACTAATTAACTTGCATCACTTCATACGCGTTAGTTCCATCTATTGTTATAGGTTGAAATAGTGTGGTGCCAAATTTAAGGTAGGTAACGTTGCCCAATTGTATTGTAGTACAACCATCCGGCAAATCATACACTATAGCACCCGGAGGGCCCGCTACAGTCATAAAATCATTACCATTATCCGCATAAAATGTTCCGGCATAATAATAAAATGTATTATCTCCCAGATTTATTACGGCATATCCTGTCGGAAGGTTATCAACATGTGCTCCAATAGGAGGGGCTACTGCTACATAGCCGTTATTACTTGGCCGGTAATACACACCTTCGTTATACCTGTATTGCTGATTATTAACACTAACAATTATTGCTGTAGCTGCCAAGCCGGTAACAAAAAATCCTATAGGGTTATATACCGGCCCATAATAGAATGGCACATACGGATGATATGCATATGGATAATAGCCATAATAATGACGGCCTCCATATACAAAAGGAGGACGGGTATATGCCACAGGGCGATAAGGTACATATGGCCGACGTACAATTACACCGCCGCCTGGCCTGTAACCTGGAGGTGGCCTGTATCCCGGGGGAGGAGGTCTATATCCCGGTGCTGGTGGCCTGTAACCTGAAGGTGGACGATAACCGCCGTGATTTGGATGGGGCG
>Ga0210392_10000110_pt1 | contig 66095 bp, 50 predicted proteins | sample IncBWC30OmetaG_FD_161057 | JGI IMG/M metagenome (GOLD analysis project Ga0210392, IMG submission 161057) | Forest soil microbial communities from Barre Woods Harvard Forest LTER site, Petersham, Massachusetts, United States - Inc-BW-C-30-O ... | reverse complement strand
GCGCAGCCTGTGTTTTGGTCAACTCCGTTCGTTCCCAACCTTAATCCGTCAACCAGCTACGATCGCAAGGCGGCCCACTGGCCGACCTGTGTATCAAATACATAGATCATGAATATCACCATCAAAGACCTGCTCGATGCAGGCGTACATTTCGGGCACCAGACCAAGCGCTGGAACCCGCGCTCCAAGCCCTACATTTTCGACCACCGTCAGGGCATCACCATCGTTGATCTCGAGAAGACGCACCTCGCGCTCGAGAAAGCCTGCAAGTTCCTCGAGGATCTCGTGGGCGATGGCGGCAATGTCCTCTTCGTCGGCACCAAGCGCCAGGCGCAGGACATCGTCCGCGAGGCTGCCATCTCGGTCAACATGCCCTTCTGCGTGAACCGCTGGCTCGGCGGCGCGCTCACCAATTACGAGACCATCAAGCGCTCCATCGCGAAGTTCAAAAAATTCCAGCAGATGGAGACCAGCGGCGAAATGGCCAAGCTGCCCAAGAAGGAAGAATCCGCCATCAAGCGCGAGATGGCCCGCATGCAGCGCAATTTCAATGGCATCACCGAAATGGGCGGACTGCCCTCGGCCCTCTTCGTCATCGACGTGAACGAGGAACTCATCGCCGTCGCCGAAGCCAAGCGCTGCGAAATCCCCTGCATCGGCCTGGTGGACACAAACTCCGACCCGACCTCGCTCTCACACCCCATTCCCGGCAACGACGACGCGGTGAAATCCATCCGCATCATTGTCGAGGCCGTCACCGCCGCCATCCAAAACGGCCTGGCCCAGCGCGACAGCCGCCGCCTTTCCCGCGGCCAGGCCGATGTCCGTGCCGCCGCCGCCGCGGCCGCCGCGGCCAAGGGCGAAATCGACCTCGACAAGATCGTCTTGCCGAAGGACATCGCCGTTGAGGAAGAAACCGGGATTCTCCCGACGAAAAAACCCACGCGCGTCCGCAAGGCGCCGGTGAAAGCCGAATAAGATGCTATCCAACGATACGAATTTAATGAGCACTCCCATTACTGCCCAGATGGTCAGCGAGCTGCGCGAAAAAACCGGCGCCGGCTTGCTCGACTGCAAGAAGGCCCTCACCGAATCCAACGCCAACCTGGAGGAAGCCATCACCATCCTCCGCAAGAAGGGCGCCGCCTCCGCCGCCAAGAAGGCCGATCGCACCACCAAGGAGGGGCTCATCGAAAGCTACATCCACGTTGGCGGGAAAGTCGGCGTGATGCTCGAGGTGAATTGCGAGACCGATTTCGTCGCGCGCAACGAGGAGTTCCGCGCCTTCTGCAAGGACGTCTGCCTGCAGATCGCCGCCGCGAACCCGCTCTTCGTCGCCCGCGAGGAAGTGCCCGAGGCCGACCTGACGAAGGAACGTGAGATCGCCGTCGCCCAGGTGCAGGGCAAGCCGCCCGCCGCCGTGCAAAAGATCGTCGAGGGCAAGCTCGAGAAATTTTATTCGACCGTCTGCCTGCTCGACCAGCCCTTCGTGAAACTGCCGGAGAAATCCGTGAAGGAAATCCTCACGGAGAAGATCGCGAAGATGGGCGAGAACATCCAGGTCCGCCGCTTCACGCGCTACCAGCTCGGCGCGTGAATCGCGAAGCGATTCACTGTTCAAGGTTCCAAGTTCAAGGTTCAAGGTTGGCGGCTGAAACCGCAATTTGAGAACAACTTTGAACCTTGAACCGGGAACTTTGAACCTTATGAAAGTCACCCGCGGACAAATCATCGCACGCGGCCTCACCAACCGCTGTCCCAATTGCGGCGGGCACACGCTCTTCAAGGCCGGGACTTTTTTCCAAACGAACAAGGAATGCCCGCAGTGCGGTTTCAAGATCGAGCGCGACGAAGGATTCTTCCTCGGCTCGATGTCGCTCAACTTCGGGGTCACGCTCGTGGGCTTCCTGACGCCGGTGATGTTGCTGGCATATTATAACGTGATCGGGACGACCCTGGCCATCGTGCTGGCCGGCGCGGGATCGTTCGGGTTCCCCGCCTTGTTTTACCGCTCCTCGCGCAGCTGGTGGCTGATGAATTATTATTTTTTCCTGCCGCAGCACCTGCCCGCCAACCGCGCGGCGCTGGAAACCCGCGGGGATGAAAACCCGTGAGGATTGGGGCGGTGGATTGCCAGCGCGGGGTTTGGATTATGGCGTAGGGCGCGCCCTCTTTGTCCGGCCCATGTCATCTAAAAACGCCCCGGTTTTAGGGCGACGCCCGCGTGATCTGGAGCTCCGCGACCTGCTTTTCAAGTTCCCTCAAGCGGAGCATCAGCTCTGGCAGCTTTTGCACGGCGATCCACTGCCGTTTGGTCTGTTTATCCGGCATGGCGGGGATGCCCAGCACGGTTTCTTTGGCGGCGACATCGCGCATGACGCCGGATTTGGCGCCAACCATGGACTGCGGGCCAAGCTTCAAGTGGCCGGCGATGCCTGACTGGGACGCGATCACGCAGTAGTCGCCCAATTGAGTGCTGCCGGCGAAGCCTACCTGGCCCATGATCAGGCAGTGCCGGCCCATGATCACGTTGTGCGCAACGTGCACGAGATTGTCTATTTTTGTGCCGGCACCGATGATGGTGGAACCCAGCGCGGCCCGGTCGATCGCGGCGTTGGCGCCGATCTCAACATCATCTTCGATGATCACATTGCCGACCTGGAGTATTTTGCGGTGCCGGCCCTGGTCGAACACGTAGCCGTAGCCGTCGGAACCAATGACCGTGCCGGCGTGAATGGCGACGCGATGGCCAACCTGCGTACGCGCATAGAGCACCACATGGGGGAAAAGGCGGACGTTGTCGCCCAATCGGCAATCGCGTCCGATATGGTTGCCGCCCATAAGGACAGAATTCGCGCCGACGATGACGCCAGCTTCGAGTACGCAGCCGGGGCCGATGTACGCCGTGGCATCCACTTGCGCGGTTGGCGACACGCTGGCCCCGGGATGAATCCCGGGGCTGGCCTGCTCGGCCGGAAAAAAAAGTGGCAGTACCTTGGCGGCGGCGATGCGCGCGTTCGGCACCCGAATCAGCACCTTGGAGGTCGAGGTAAACGGGCCGGACACCAAAATAGCGGCTGCCGCGCTGGCCTCGGCTGCGGCAAAAAAGGCGTCCTTCTCGGCAAAGATCAGGTCGCCAGGACCGGCGCGGTCAGCGGAGGTAAAACCGGTGAGGGGCACGGTACCGTCGCCGATGACCTCGCCTTGGAGTTGTTCTGCAACATAGGCGGCAGTGAAGGTCATGGCGGAAGACGTGGGCAGGTCGCTTACGAACGAGGGACGCCGACCATGCATTGCGCATCCACATCCCAGACTTTCAGCCGCAAGCAGCGGATGATGTCTGCCGGCAGAAGCGACGTGGTTTTGGCGGTGCGCAGTTCGGGGATGGCGCGGAGAACCTCGGGCAGCCGGTAGAAGGGAATCTTGTGGTTGAGATGGTGGATATGGTGGTAACCAATGTTGCCGGTAAACCAACCCAGGAGCCAGCCGGTGTGCATGTGGCTGGACGACTCCATGGCTGCTTTTTCGTAGGTCCAGCCGTCCTTGTCGGAAAAAGACACGCCGGGGAAATTGTGCTGGGCGTAGAACAGGTACGTGCCGATGGCATAAGTAATGAAGTGCGGAATCAGCTGGGCGAGCAGCAAGGCGGACCAGCCGCCAAAATGCCAGAGGACCACACTGATCGCAATATGCACCATCAGGGCAATCAGGCAGTCAAAGTGTTTGCGCGGATGATTGAGGAAGGGGGCCAGGCACATGCCATAGAGAAACATGAAGACATAGCCGAACAGAATGGTCGCCGGATGGCGGGTAAAGAGGTAGGCGAAACGCCTGGTCGGGGAGCTTTTTTCGAATTGCTGTTTCGTCATGATCGGAAACGAGCCGATATGGGAACCGCGAAGCTTGGAATTGTGGTTGTGGTGGTGGTTGTGTGAGCTGCGCCAGACGCTGCTCGCGCTGAGGGCGTAAACCCCGAAGATCCACATGAAAACTTCGGCCAGGCGGGACTTCGGCAGGATCGCGTGATGCTGCTGGTCATGATAAATGACAAACAGGCGCAGGAGCAGCAATCCGGCGAGAACGCTGCAGACAATCCGGCCGCACAGGCTGGAATTCCACAAGGTGCCGGCCAAGGCTCCGGTCAGCAAAAATGTGGTCGAAAGAATACACCACCAGCTGACGAAAGTATGATCCTTGGCATACGGCTTGGTTGCATGGATGAGCTCCTGTCCAGTTTTTGACACGCGGACCATCGTCTCACCTGCGCGGCGCTATGTCGATCAGCATATCTGATTCGTGGAAAATAATTCGCCTGCTGGCAAGGGCGTTAAGCACAGGCATAATGCAAGACTTTGTCCGATGGCTTGCCAGGTCATCGACGCGGAAGCGAATACGTCATTCCGGTTCTTAAACCGGCGGACAACGAATGATGAGTGGTGCATGTCTAGGTTGCCCACGTCAACTGGACAACCTAGCTTTTGGAGGAGCCCTACTTCGCTCCGCTTTCGCGGAGCTACGAAGGGCCGCCATGCTAAGCTAAAGCTTCTTATGGCCGGCCTATTACGCTCTGTGAGGGAGAGCTGGCCGTGCCATGCGAAGCTTTAGCGAAGCATGGCGGAGAGGGAGGGATTCGAACCCCCGGTACCTTGCGGCACACCTGATTTCGAGTCAGGCGCATTCGACCACTCTGCCACCTCTCCGTGACTGAAAGGTAAAACGTAGGCTCAGCGTGGCAAAACGGAAGTCGAAAATCAGAGTGGCTAAAGGTAGCCGAGCCCACGGTTCGTGTTATGACCGGCAGCGAAACAGGAGGCGTTCCTCTTTTCCTGCTACTCTGGCGGCATGGACTACGTCTGCTTGCTAAATATTGAACGGGACGCAGCGCACAATCGGCTTGTCAATATACCATTACAGCGCAAGGGTTAAATGAAATTAACCTTCATCGAGCTGCCGTTGTTTACCCGTCTCGTTACCGAGATCACCGATGACCATTTTCTCAACCAACTTCAAAATGACCTGCTGAAAGACCCGGAGAAGGGCGACGTTGTCCCGCGTTTGCAGGGCCTGCGCAAGGTGCGGATGGCTTTGCAGGGCCGGAGTCGGGCCGGCGGCGCGCGGGTCATCTACCTTTATCTCCCTCGGCACTGTGTGATCATTTTCTTCTACGTTTATACCAAGGCCAAGTCGGAGAACCTCAACCCGGACCAGGAGAAACGGTTGAGGGCCGCCGTTGAAACCATCAAACAAGAATTCTTTCATCCTTCGCCAAGGCCACGGATGACACGGACATGAAAACCAAGGACATTGAATTCAACGCCGACGATCTCGTCGACAGTGTCGAGGCGTTTGCCCATCATCTGGCGGGCAAGCAGAAACTTACCCTGCGCACGGTAACCAGGCCGTTGCCGCCGCGTGTGAAATCGCTGACGCCCTCGCAGGTGCGATCAATCCGCAAGAAACTCAACGTCAGCCAGCCGGTTTTTGCCGCAATGATGAATATCCCGACGGTGACCGCCGTAAGCTGGGAGCGCGGGCGCAGAAAACCGACCGGAGCCGCATTGCGCCTGCTCGACATCGCCCGCAAGCATCCCGAGGTATTGGTCGTTGGATGATGCGAATCGGGTAAGGGTCAGGGGTCGTGAGTCAGTTCGCTTGAGGGAGGGATTTTATGCCCCGACACTTGTCCGTCGTCTTATGCGTTTACCGGCCATCCGCGATTCGCGGCGGCGATCGTATAAAACACCACGCTGGTGACCAGCTCCCGTGGCATGGCGGGCGGAAGGAGAAGATGCGTGCCCCCTGGCAATTCCATCGTCTCGGTGGCTTCCACGAGTTCATCCATAATCTGCGCCGCGATCCGGGCGGCCAGGGCCAGCCCGTCCGCGGCATTCGTGGTGATAAGCGAAGGCAGCTCGAGTTTCGGCTGCATGACGGGTGGTTGAGCGAAGGTCGGGGTCATGGGATCACGCTTTTTGCCGCAGGCGCCCCAACGCGCGGGACAAGTCCACCAGAAAGTTTGCGGAGACGCCGAAGCGATTGCGCAGGTTGAGCGTTGCGCCTTCCCGCCTCAGGCGTTCGACGATTTTTGTCCGGCCGAACAGGGCCGCGAACATGATCGGCGTCATGCCGCCGCCGTTGTCGGCATCGATGTCCGCACCGTAGGTGATCAATAGTCCCGCGATCGCTTCATCGCCCTTGAACGCAACCCCGCCCAGCGGAGTTTGCCCGCGGTCATTCCGGCGATCCACCGCCGCGCCGGCCTCGAGCAGCATCCGCGCGGTGTCGAAATTGCCATGGTAACTTGCCAGCATGAGCAGGGAATTGCCTTTGGCGTCAGCCAGGTCGACCGGCAGGCCGTATCGAAGCATGTGGCCGAGCAATTCCGTTTCGCCTTCGCGGGCGTACTCAAGAGCCAGCGACTGCAGCCCGGTATACCTTTCTTCCTCCTGCTTGGTGATCGTGGTTTGCATGATTTTTTACCGGACACTTCCGGCCAGTTTTGGGGTTGGGGTTGATTCGGGCGCCTGGGGCGCGCGAAATTCGATCTTGAGCGCCTGGGCCACGCCGGCGGCATAGGCCGGGTCGGCTCGATGGAAATGCCCGAGCTGGCGCTGCACGATTTCTCCCGGCACGCCCGTCATGGCGCCGGCGATATTGTTGAAAAGCTGCTGCTTTTGCGCGGGCGACATCAGCCGGAAGAGATCGCCCGGCTGCGTGTAATCGTCGTTGCCGGCGCGGTGATCATAGCGGTCGGCGTCGCCGGATATTTTCAGCGGCGGTTCGGCCAGGCGCAGGTCTTCTTTCGGGCCGTTGAAGCTGTTGGGCTCGTAATACGCAGCGCTGGACTTGGGTGCGTCGAAACGCATCGGGCCGTCGGCGTGATAGGTATGAACGGGCGATTTTGGGCGATTGACCGGCAGCATTTCGTAATGCGTGCCGACGCGGTAACGATGGGCGTCGGCGTAGGAAAAAATTCGCGCCTGCAGCATTTTGTCCGGCGAAAAACCGATGCCGGGCACGATGTTCGACGGGCTGAAGGCCGCTTGCTCCACCTCGGCAAAATAATTTTCCGGGTTGCGATTCAACTCCAGCTCACCGACATCGATCAGCGGATAATCCTGGTGCGGCCACACTTTCGTGAGGTCGAACGGATTCCAGCGGTACGTCTCGGCGTCTTTCTCCGGCATGATCTGCACGCAGAAGCGCCATTTGGGAAATTCGCCGCGCTCGATGGCCTCGAACAAATCGCGCTGCGAACTTTCGCGGTCCTTCGCGATGAGGGCGTCCCCTTCGGCATTGGTCAGGCATTGGATGCCCTGCTTGGTCTTAAAGTGGAACTTCACCCAAAACCGTTCGTTTTGCGCGTTGATCAGGCTGAAGGTGTGGCTCCCATAGCCGTTGATGTGACGCAGGCTGCGGGGCAGCCCGCGGTCGGACATGAGAATTGTGACCTGATGCAGTGACTCCGGCGACAGCGACCAAAAATCCCACATGGCCATGGGGCTGCGCAGGTTGGTCCGGGGATGGCGTTTCTGCGTATGTATGAAATCCGGAAACTTCAGCGGATCGCGCACGAAGAAGACGGGAGTGTTGTTGCCCACCAGGTCCCAGTTGCCCTCGTCGGTGTAGAATTTCAGGGCAAATCCCCGCACATCGCGCTCGGCGTCCGCGGCGCCTCGTTCTCCGGCGACGGTCGAAAAACGCAGCAATGCCTCGGTCTTCACACCTTTCTTGAACACCGCGGCCTTGGAGTATTTCGTGATGTCATGGGTGATGGTCAGCGTGCCGTAAGCCGCGGTGCCCTTCGCATGGACGGTGCGCTCGGGGATGCGTTCCCGATTCTGGTGGGCGAGCTTTTCGAGCAACTGGTAATCCTGCATCAGGAGCGGGCCGCGGGGGCCGGCGGTGAGGGAGTTCTGGTTGTCGGCGACCGGCGCGCCGGCGGTGGTGGTGAGGGGGGGAGCGTTTTTGGGCATGGTGGCGAAATTGATTTGTCAATATAGTGGATTATTAAATAGTTTGGAAATATTAGTTATTGATTTCAGAAATAGTCCCAGCCTATGGAGCTTCATCAATTGCGCTACTTCATCGCCGTTGCCCGCCTGCGCAATTTCAGCCGGGCCGCCGATCGCTGCCACGTCTCCCAGCCGTCGCTGAGCCAGCAGATCATGAAGCTCGAGGATGAGCTGGGGGAACGGTTGTTCGAGCGGACCAAGCGGAAGGTGGAACTGACTCCCGCCGGCGAGCTTTTCCTGGAACACGCCATGCATGTGACCGACGAGATCGAATTGGCGCGCGACGCCGTGCGCGACGTGCGGACCCTGGTGCGCGGACGGGTGATTTTGGGCGCCCTGCCCACCATCGCGCCCTATTATCTTCCGACCCGGTTGCGGACGTTTTCCGAACGGTTTCCCGGGATCGAAGTGGTCGTCAATGAAGATACCACGGCCAAGCTTGCGCAGGCCGTCCTGGACAAGGAAATCGACCTGGCCCTGGTGAGCCTCCCCGTGAACGGCCGCAGCCTGCTGGTGGAAAAATTATTCGATGAGGAGTTGCTTGTCGTCATGCCCGCCCATCACCGGCTGGCCGCCAAAGCCAGGCTTTCCCTGCGCGAAATGAAAGACGAGCGGTTTATTTTAATGCACGAGAGCCATTGCCTGGCGGGACAGGCGCTGCACTTCTGTCACGCCCAGGGCCTGGCGCCCAATGTCAACTTTCGCAGTGCGCAAATCGAGACGATCCTGGCCTTCGTCGGCTCGGGCCATGGCGTTTCCATCGTTCCGGCCATGTCCAAAAGGGAGGCGCTTTTCCCCGGCATTCGCTACAAGTCTTTCCGCGGTCGCGGCCCCCGGCGCGACATCGGCATTCTCTGCCGCCTCGATCGTCCTCTGAGCCGGGCGGCCCATGCGCTGGTCAACTTTCTCAAGGCCGAACAGCGTCGCTAAAACCGATGGTCCAGGCCGGGCGATATTTTATGACTGTTAATAAATGCGAAAAGGGCGCCGCCGCCAGCCGGCGGCTTGCGTTGAGGGGACTGTTCGTCAATAAACGGCAACGAGGGCGCGCTGTCCCTCCACGGATGTCAGATCACTTAGCCAGTATTAAAGACGACCTGGTCGGGATGTCCCCCGATGACGGGCGATCATCGGGCGACGTCTTCGCGATCATTACCGCGCCGGAATTCTATCAGCAGAATCCGTTTCGGCAGACCGGCCCTTCCGTGCTGGCAGGCACGCGGGCCGCCAGCAAGCGCCTCGATGCGCTGCGCCAGACCCTCGAGTTGGGCACGGCGGAATATCGCTGGGCCTTTGCGCCGGGGCTCGCGCCTTCGGCCGAGCAGCTGATCGGCGTGGCCCAGACGCTGAAAGATCCACGCCGGCGTTTTGCCTACGAATTTTTCTGGTTCTGGCCGGAGAGCTATCCGGACGAATCCACGGACGAGGCCCTCGACTGCCTGGCCAGGCGTGAGGTCGAGGCGGCGCTCGAAAGTTGGCGCCGGGCCGAGGCGGCCGGGAGCGCCGTGGCGGCGCACAATCTGGCCGTCTACTATCATCTGCAGGCACTGGGCGGCGAACAGGTCTGGAGTGCCGCGGACAAGACCCGCGGGGTGGTGTGGACGGAGGCCTTCGCCCGCTGGCACGCGCTGGAGGCGAACACGGATTTATGGACCCGCGTCGAGTCGCGATTGCGAGAGCTCGACGAGCCGGAGTTGCCGCTCACGATGGTCGACGAGATGCGGGCGGCGTTGCCGCGGGTCCTGGCCACGATCAATGCGGAGCTGCTGGTGCGCTACACGCAGCGTGAGGATATCGCGCGGGCAAAATGGCACGCGGGGTTTCTCCACGAGGTCAATTCCAAGTTCGGGAGCGGCACGCGTTTGCTCGAGAGGTGCGCCCGCCCGCTGGCGGCGCAACTGGAAAGCCGCCTCGCCGCGGCGGAGCACGCCGCCCAAGCGGCGCCGGCTGATGCACTCTATGAAATCATCAGCTTGATCGAGCCGGTGCCGCGCGAGCTGGAACTGGTCGAACAATTGTGCGGCCAGGATTCCGCCTATGTGCTCGAGCTGCGCTCCTCGTTCGCTTCCGCCGTGCTCGACCGCCTTGTGCTCTATCAACGCGAGACGCACGACAATGCCGCGTGCCTGCGCTGGCTTAAGCGATTGCAAGGCTGGCGGCTCAAGACGGAGCTAGCGGCCCGGATTCGGGAGATTCGGACGGTGGTTGGCGACAGGGCCACGGCGCCTCCTTTCATGCCTGAAGCCCAGGAACTCGCGTTCGTCCTCGATGGACATCGGCTGCGCATCGATCCGACCGGGATCCAGTTCGACGAAATCTTTTTGCCGGCGAAAGAAATCACGGGGTATCGCCACGGCCGGGCGCCCATCGGCAAGGCATCGACCGTCTCGACGTTCACCGTCGCGTGGTGGTCGGAGCGCGGCGAGGTGGTGCTCGATGCGCAAAATTTCTTTGGCCGCAAAGGCGTGGATGAAACCGCCTATGCGCGCATCGTCGCCGCCTGCCAGCGCTGGCTGTGTCCCCACCTCGTGGCCTGGCTGGCGGGTATTGTGCATGGGGGCCATCCGGTTTTTATTGAAAACGTGTCTTTGACGCCTGATGGAGTTGTGTTCTCCTTTCCCGCCTCCGCCCCGCCGGAAACGACCCTCGTGCCATATCCCGACCTGCTCCATACTTTTGATGCTGATGTCGTCCGCCTCGCCGACCGGCGCGAGCCCCGGCGGTCAGTCGATTTGCCGGCTCACACGACCTGGAACGCCGCGATTGTCGGCGAACTGATTGAAAAAATCCACCGTCCTTAGCAGGCTTTTGAAAAACTATGTTGGCCGACGCAACACACGATTTGAGCCGCGAGCGAGGCAGAGCTGCCGGTGCAATGCCCAAAAGGCCTTGCCCGGCAGCTCTGACGCGGCCTTTCGACAGACTCAAGGTCCCGAGCAATGTCGAGGGACTCCCGGCTCAAAGCAGTGTTGCCCTTCGGGTTGCGCCAGAAAGCGCTTCCGCGGTGTTAGCTCGGAAGGGGATAGCCTCTCCGAGGATACCCCCTTCCGAGCCGCCTTGCGGACAGCACTTTCTGATCGCAACGGCGGCTCAGCATAGTTTTTCAACAGCCTGCCAGCCCTGATGACAACGCCATCCTTTTTTGACCTGGTCTTGGCGCGTGATCCCCGCCGGATCGTGCGGTTTCCCGAGGCGCCGCTTGACCAGGCACTCGCCGACCTGGAAAAAATCCAGTCTGCGCCGGTGTCGGCCCCGACGGCCGAGACCCCGCTGCCGGCCCTGGACCAGATCGCAGCCATTGCGACGAACGTATGGCGGGCGAAAGGAAAGCTGATCGATCCTGCGACCGGCCAGCCGCGCGAAGAGACGAAGCGCACCTACCGGCACATCGAAAGCACGCTCGATGCGCTTACCCAGATGGGGGTGGTCATTCGTGAGCAGCTTTACGAGCCCTACGATCCCGGCCTGCCGGTCAACGTGCTTACGTTCCAACCGATGCCCGGCCTCAGCCGGGATACGATCGTCGAAATCGTGCGACCCACGATCATCTGGCAGGATCGCGTGTTGCAGGTCGGCGAAGTCGTCGTCGGCACGCCGGAAAGTGCTCCCGTCCCATCATGACGAGAAACACCATTGACTACGGCATCGACCTCGGAACCACCAACAGCAGCATCGCGGTGGCGGTCGGCGTGACCACGGAAGTGATCAAGAACAGCCTCGACTCCGAGATCACGCCGTCGGCCGTCTATATCCACAATAACGATACGCTGTGGGTCGGCCAGGGCGCGCGGGCGAAAATCACCGACCAGCGTGCGGCCGACGCCGTGGCGCTCGAGTTCAAGCGCCGCATGGGCACCGGTTTCGAATACCCATTGCGCGGCGGCCGCAAAATGCGCCCCGAGGATCTTTCCGCCGAGGTGCTCAAATCGCTGCGTGGCGACGTTGTCCGCCGCAAGGGCGAGGATCCTGCGGCCGCGGTCATCACCGTGCCCGCGGCGTTCGAGTTGCCGCAGTGCGATGCCACCAAGCGCGCGGCCGACCTCGCCGGCTTTACCTACTCGGCCCTGCTGCAGGAGCCCGTCGCCGCCGCGCTCGCCTACGGTTACCAGAAAATGGACCGCAAGGCCTGCTGGCTCGTGTTCGATTTCGGCGGCGGCACGTTTGACGCCGCGCTGGTCACGTCGCGCGACGGCACGATGCACGTCGTCAATCACGGCGGCGACAATTTCCTCGGCGGCTCCGACATCGATTGGGCGATCGTCGAACAGCTCCTTGCCCCGCAAATTGCGATCGAATACAAGGCCAAATCTTTCCGCCGCGGCGAAGCGCGTTACCAGCATGATTTGCTCCGGCTCAAGGCCGCCGCCGAATCCGCCAAGATCGAGCTGTCGCGGCAGGAAAGCGTCCACCTCGAGGTTTCGCTGGGCCAGGTCGAGGCCAACCGCGTCATCACCCACGAGACGCAGCTTAGCCGGGCCGATGTGGCCCGCGTCGCCACCCCGATCATGGCCCAGGCCATCGAGATCGCCCGTCGCGTCCTGCGCGAGAAGAACGTCGCGCCGGCCGCCGTCGAAAAACTGATCTTTGTCGGTGGCCCGACGATGGCGCCGTATTTTCGGGAAGCCGTGCAAAGCATGCTTGGCATATCGCTCGACCTGACGATCGACCCGCTCACCGTGGTCGCGCGCGGAGCGGCGATTTTCGCGAGTACGCAGGGCATCCCGCGCCAACCCGCAAAATCGGCGCGGGCTCGTGTGGCCGGCGAGTTTAACGTTGAAATCCTCGCCAAACCGGTGGGCGCGGACACCGAGCCGCTCGTCGGCGGCCGGGTGGTGCCGCCATCCGGGGCTTCGCTGAGCGGCTGCACGATCGAGCTGGCGAACCAGCAGTCGAAATGGCGTAGCGGCAAGCTTGCCCTGAACGAAACCGGCGCGTTTCAAATCACCGCCCGCGCCGAAAAAGGCGTGCAAAATATTTTCACCCTCGAGCTGTGCTCCGCGTCGGGCGCGCTGCTCACGGTCACACCGGGCCAGTTTACCTACACGGTTGGCGTCGTCGTCGAGGAGCAGCTCATCATCAACGACCTCGGCGTGGCCACGGCCGACAACAAAGTCAGCGTTCACTTCACCAAAGGCCAGCCGCTGCCCGCCAAAAGCACCAAGCCTTATCGCAGCTCGCGCGAAGTGCGAAGTGGCGGGTCCGGCGAAGCCCTGTGCATCCCGGTCATCGAGGGCAACCGCGAACGCGCTGACCGCAATATTCTGGTCGGCATGCTCCAGATCGAGGCCAAGAACCTCAAGCGCGACCTGCCCCTCGGCAGCCAGATCGACGTGACGCTGCAGATGGACTCCTCGCGCCTGCTTACCGTGCGCGCCTACGTGCCGATGCTCGACGAGGAATTTCCCGCCAAGATCGAACTCGGCGGCGAGGCCCGCCGGCCGGACCCCGCCGTCCTGCGCAACGAGTTGACGCAGGAAACCGCCCGCCTGGCTGCACTGCACAATCAGCGCGGCCTTGCCACGGGGGTGATCGCGATAAAACTCGATGCGCTCGCGCATTCCGAGCTTTGCCAGCAACTCGAGCGCACGCTCTTCCACAGCGAAACGACCGACTTTGACGCGTTGCTCCGTGCGCAGCGCGACCTCATGGAATTTAAATTCCAGCTCGATGAGATCGCCGCCCAGTTCGAGTGGCCGGCTGCGGTGGAGGACGCCGAACACTGGCTCTCCCAATTGGCCGAACTCATCGCGCGGCAGGGTGAGACGGCCGACCACCCGCGGGCCCAAGCCCTGGGCGAGCAGACCCGCGCCCTCATCGCCGCCAAAAATGCGGAGAGGCTTAGGCGCAATGTCACGGAACTGTCTGGTTTGTACGCGGAGATTCTTTATCGCCATCCCACCGCCTGGGCTGACCAGCTCGAAGTGCTCGCCCAAAAGGTCAGCCTCATGCGCGACCAGGCCAAGGCCGGACTGCTCGTAAAATCCGGCCGGCGGGCGTTCGAATTGGGCCAGCTCGAGGATGTGAAGGAAGCGGTCTTCAAATTGCAGGACCTGCTGCCCGGCGCGGCGGCCGAGCAAAGCCGCCTCGGCTATGGCTCCACGATTGTGCGTTAACCCTGCTGAATTTTTATACCCCATGCCTGCCTCACCCACGGACTCCATCGGGACCACACTCAACCTTGCGAAGGCGCTCGCCCTGGCCCGCAGCGGCCAGATGAAGGCCGCCCAGGCGGTGCTGACCACGTCCGGCAGCCCGCCCGAGGACCCGGTCGAACTGCACGCACTCGCTGCGCTCGTGACGAGCGCGGGTGACTTTCCGCGGGCGCTGACGTTGTGGCGGCAGCTCCTGCAACGCGATCCTCGCCACGCCGAAGCCCGTCGCATGATCGCCGCGATCGAGCTGTGGCAAATGCGGCCGCCATGGTATCGGTTCATCCCGGTTGGCGTGGCCATTTTGGGCGTCGTGCTGCTGGTGGTCGTCCTGCTGTACGCGTTGTCGTAAAGGTTGGCACAGGCGAATCGATTTGGGCTGCGCAGGTGGGGCGAGACATCCCTGCCGATGCCGGGATTGGCTTTAGTCTTGTGGGCGGGGTGCCCCCACCCCGCGATCGGTCTCAGTGCGGGGCGGGGCACCCCGCCCACAACCAGAATAAATTCGGCGGGTTAAGGAGAACCTGCCTACCTCAAGCTCTGAACTTAAACAGTTATCATAGATCCTTGCGGATACCCTATGGTTCATTGGCCAAAAAAAGCGCTCCGCAGCGGAAGGCTGCGGAGCGCGACAATCAAATACCCGAGGGTAAGTTGATGGTTTTTAAGGCAATTTAGGGAGTACCGTACAGCGCCTTTACTTCGAGTGCTGCCAGGGCGAAGGCGCCGGCGGCAAAATCGGTCGTATTGGTAGCTGTCACTGGACCGGCTACCTGGCCGACAACCTGCGCATAGCCGAGGCTCCCGTTGGGTTGGATTTTGCTCTGCAACGCCACCCAGGCGTTCTTTACAACGCTATCATAACCGGTCAAGAGGCCGTTTTGGATGCCCCAACCAAGGGCATAAACGAAGAAAACCGTGCCGCTGGTCTCGTCGCCGTCAACTTCGCCAACTTTAAAACCGGCGCCGGGATAGCCATCGTTCGGATCATCCAGGCTGGTGTGCCAGAGACCGCTGGGTTGCTGGCGCGCCTTGATAGCCGCGGCCATGTTTTTGAAGAGGGTGAGATAATCGTTATATCTCGGGTCGGTCGTGGGCAGGTAAGTCAGGATTTCCACGAGCCCGCCCATCACCCAGCCATTGCCGCGGGACCAGATGACGGTTTTGCCATTCTTGGTCATGCCCAAGGGCTGGCCAGGAAAGTATTTGTCATCCCGGTAAAACAGATTGTCTGCAGGCGACAATAGGTAGCTGCATGTATCCCAATACATGCTATCAAGGGCGGCCGCGTATTTCGGATCGCCCGTTATTTTGGCGAGGTGCGCGAAATTCGGCGGAGCCATGAAGAGCGAATCGGCCCACCACCAGATTTTACGGCCCGAGAGCGCGTTCGGATTTGAGATAACGTAATCGATCCTACTTTGAATGCCGGCGATCTTGCCTATCTTGTAACGATCCGTGGCGGGGTTGGGATCGAGGTCGTACAATTGCAAGAAAGAATGCCCGGCGCATGAATCATCCGCGTGATATTGGATATCCATGAAGGTGCTTGTGCCGGGGAGGAACCAATGCGGATCAGTCGTCGGCAACGCGACGCGCGAAGCGACTTGCCATACGTCGATACCGGCGCTCGGTGCAGGGGCGGGCGAGGTCGTTGCGGTCCGGACACCATTGAGCCAATAGGTCTCGGAACGGGTGCCTTCCGCCCAAACATTAGCCGAGTTGAGGTAATGCGTATCGCCGGTCACGAGATACGTTTGGGCCAAAGCATCGGTCAGGGTGGCTCGTACCCAAGTATAGGGCAGGGCCTTGGTGTTCGATGAGTCGGTGCTGGGATGTTCCACCGCATAGTCGGTCACCTGGCGTATGGCTTGGAGGATATACGCGGAGGTGAGGTAGGTGTTGCTACCACTGGTGGCGAAGGCGGCGCTGATGGTGTGATTGGCCTGCACGTTGGTGAACGTGTAGCCTGTCACTGCACCGACGCTTGCACCGTCAACCGTCACGCTGGACACGGTGAATCCAGAGTTGGCCGCAATCGTAAACGACTGATTGGAGCCCTGGGTGACCGCGATTGCGCCAGACGAATTGATGGTTCCGTTCGCTCCCGCACTGGCGGTGATGGTGAACGTCGGGACCGCCTGGAAGGCGGCGCTAATGGTGTGATTGGCCAGCACGTTGGTGAACGTGTAACTGGTCACCGCACCGACGCTTACACCGTCAACGGTCACGCTGGATACGACGAATCCGGAGTTGGGCACAATCGTGAACGACTGACTGGTTCCTTGGATGGCCGTGATCGGGCCAGACAGAGGGAGCATCTTGCCAGTCGGATTGGTTCCACTGATGGTTCCACCACTGCCCGCACTAGCGGTGAGAGTGAATGTCGTGGCCGTCGGCTGGAAGGCGACGGTGATGTTGTTATTGGATTGGATGTTGCTGAACGTGTAGCTGTTGAGCACACCCTGGCTCACGCCATCGATGACCACGTTGGATATAATGAATCCAGCATTGGGAGAAATCGTGAACGTCTGATTGGAACCCTGGTTGAGCGTGAGCGTGCCGGACGGAGTGATGGTTCCGCTCGCTCCCGCACTGGCGGTGAGGGTGAACGCCGGGATCGGCTGGAAGGCGGCGCTGATGGTGTGATTGGCCTGCACGTTGGTGAACGTGTAGCTGGGCACCGCACCGACGTTTGCACCGTCAACCGTCACGCTGGATACAATGAATCCAGCGTTGGGCGAAATCGTGAAGGCTTGGTTGGCGCCTGGGTTGACGGGGACGCTACCCGATGGGCTGATCGAACCATTGGAGTCGGCACTGGCGGTAATGGTGAACGGGTTTTGTACAAACGCGGCGGCAATGGTGTGATTGGCTTGCACATTGGAGAAGGTGAAGGAGGCAATCGCACCCTGGTTGACACCGTCGACTGTCACGCTGGAAATGGAGAATCCAGCGTTGGGCGAAATTGTGAAGGATTGGTTGTCGCCTTGGTTCAAGACGATGTTGCCAGTGGGGCTGATCGATCCACCGGAACCGGCGCTGGCGGCAATCGTGAAAGGGCCGACGACGGAGAGGTTGATCGCGGTGAGCGAAGCGCCGCCGATCGAGGGATCCACATCGAGGTTCCAATCGTTCAGGCTGGTCATGGTGTTCGCTGTGTTGCGGAAGGCAAAGTTGAGGCCAACCGTCAGTTCGGAACCACCAGCCGGGGTCACATAGACCGAGTAGGTGTGCGCGGTCACATTCACGAGGAAGCGGAAGTGATACGACACACCAGCCGAATAGTGGATGGTCGAGGCGCCATAGGCCGTGCCATTATAGGCATCAATGATGCCCGAGGGATTGAAGCGCCCGATGCAACCAAGGTTGCCGAAGCCGGTGGCTGCACCGTTGGACAGGCCAACCACTGCGTTTTCCGGCGAGACCGAGGGCGTCGCGTCGTAGCTGGCAGTGAAGGTCCCGGTTGCGGCCGGGGATATGGCCAGTGCATGCCATCCATTGCCCGAGGAGCCGGTCAGGGTTCCGCCGGCATGGGCGCTGGCGGCCAGCCCGGCGGCGAGAAACACGGCACAGAATACTTTTAAGAGAGATGCGCCCACGGTGGGGCGACTCGAATTCGCTGGCTTGATTTCTTTAAACATAAAACTGCTTTCCGATAAGTTTTTTGACTGTTAACTGAGCAAAGTTGGTCGGTTCGATAAAACAGGGGGTCCATTCCTGTGTGGTGGGGAAGGGGCAATATCGCTGCCGGCGGCTTCGACCGAAAAAACGTTACTTAAAGTCCCTTCAGCGAAAAGGCGGCGAGCGGGTCGTTGGATCAGTTATGGCAAATAAAATGCGAACAATGGAAGTTTCGTGCAGACAAAAAGAAACGAGGGTATGCCAACCCTCGTTCCGTCCCGCCAACACATGCAAATGCCTTGCATAGATTGACACTGGCCGTGCTCAATCAAATTCCGTTCTTGGCGCGAAATTGTAACAGAAATGGATTATATATGACTGAAATATAAGGATGCAATACACTGTTTAATAGATACTTAATGTGAATTTAATATTATATATAATATTAAATATTTCAGGTATATTTTTGTGCGATTAAGCCGTTGAATTCGCCAGCTCTCGCCATGCGAAAATGGCCATCCATTTTGTCTCTGGAAGTCCTGGCGAAGGACGGGGCCATGCAAGCCATGAATCAAACATTGCGGGAAAACGACGGGCGCGTGAAACTTTCGGATATCTGTGCGTGCCATCAACGGGTTTCTCCTTGGAAATAACCTCCGCATTCGGACGAACCCGTGTGTCAGCCCGGATTTCTGCCTCGATTGGCCGGGCCTGGGCAAACAGGTGTGCGAGAAAGGGCCGGGGGTTACATTTTACGAGAAGAGCCGTTTTGAAACGGCAGAAGGCAGCTGGATGTTGTTCGAGGATGTCGTGGGCGATTGCGGGTGGATGTTGGAAACATCTGTTTCGCAGGATGTGAGCGCGTTGCTGGCGGAGGGCTTTGCCGTGGAAAGATGCCGGACGATTTTTCCGGCGACATTTTCCAATCTGTTGCGCCTGAAAAATCTCGTGCAGGAGCACAATCCCGCGTCGACGATTTTCCCCACTGCGGCGCAACGGCTGGGACAAAGCACCCTCGGGATCGGCGCGCGTTTCACCACCTTGCACTGGCCGGCGGTCGACTGGGCGATGGCGACGCTGGGGATTGGCGTCACTGCCAACCAAAATTCCGTCCCGCGCGAGCTGGTTTATGACGTCGAGGCGATGCTGTCCGGCCGGCTGGACACCGTGCCGTTCCCGTTTATCGGCACCAATGTGCCGGAAGGTCATCAAGGCCAGAGCGTCGAGGGCATGAGCCACGGTTGCATTCTTTCCAAGCTCAAGACCGGCTTTCATCGTCGCGGGATTGCCTGGAGCTTTAATGCGGATCATCAGCCGATCGGCGGGAAATTCGATTCGCGCGAAGACCCGCTCGTCGCGGGATGCGTGCTGGCCAGCTACATCACCTTCGATCTCTCGCCCGAACTGGCGCAGACCCGGCTGCCGGACGATCCCGCTTCATGGATCAAAGCCCACGTCGACGCTTCCCTCGTGAGCCAAGTGAAAACCCGGGTCGCGTCGCTAGGGCTGGTGCTTGACGAGGACGAGTTTGCCACGTTGCTCGCCCAAGTCTGGCCGGCGCTGCAGAAAATGAAACGTCGCGACGACAAATACCGCGCCGTCCGGGAGAAACTTTTCCGCACGGCGGTCGGCCGTGAATATTTGCGCGAACTGTCGATCGATGAACTGCCCGGCCTGACCACGCCCGGGACCACGGCCATCATGCTTTCGTTGTGCGAAGCCTTGGGCATGAAAATTCATTTCATCGCCCCGGCTTTCGGTTTCCAAAAAAACATGCCGTATCCCGACGACGATGAACTTCGCCGGCTGATTGAGAAGCAGTGGGCCGTCTGCCGGCCATTCGACACCAGCATTGGCTTCCATTCCGGATCGGGCAAATCAGCCGGGAATTATCAAGTCATCGGCGCGGTGACCGGCGGCCGGTTTGAGATCAAGACCAGCGGACGTTACACCTATGAAATGGGCCGGGCGCTCCATGCTTCGAAAAACGAAGGCGACCAGCAGCTATGGCGCGACTGGCATAAATTTACGGTCGAGCTGGCCCTGGCGGGATGCTTCAGTCCCGATGCCACCGAACAAAAAATGGCGCGGGTCTTTGTGACCGACGCGCTGACCCGGGCGGGAAGACCGACCGATGTCTTCGGCACCCCGGCGGTCTGCCATGCGGCCATCGAGGCTTTGCCGCCGAGCCCGGAACACATGTTCTGGTTTGAATATAATTTTCTCTACGTGCTGGCGGCCGGCGGCCGCGCGGAAAAAAGTGCCCTGGGCGACCATACCAGCGCCGGCTATGTGCAACGTGCACGATTTTATTCCATTAGCGAAGAGGGCCGGCTGAATTTTGCACGGAATATCGTGCTTTATATAGTTTTTCTGGCCGAGCACACCGGCTTGGCTGGCCCAGCGAATTGTGCGTCAGCCCGCGCGTTGCTCGCCGGCTACACAACCTTCGCCCAAATGCTCGCCGACATTGCGCCCGCGGCATAGGGGCACGGGCGCTCGTGTGCGCTGGTGGGGTGGGTTATGCACCGTAGGAAACGTGTTAAGTGTATACATCCGGAATTGTGCAAAAAGCATGATTATAATCATGTTTATAAAAAATATGATAGTTTCTGTGTGATTTTAACGTTTCGGCTTCCCTTTATTAAAGCCACTTCTACGGTCCGGTTTCCAGCGCGGAAAAATTACAAGTTTAGCGCACTTGCCAATGGGGTATGAACCTACTTCTCGAAGTTCACACACATGCCTTTCCGTTCTTCTTTCACAAATCACTGGAAAATTGCCCTTCGAAGCTCGATTCCGGCTGAGCGAAGCGGGGCTATTTAAAGCAGCATGGCCAGCTCATGTCGCTGTTTGGTAATGGTTTAATGGCTTCCTTCTCGTTTTTCGAGGACGGTCCGCAAGGCACGCGAAAAACTTACATCATCATCATTGAATGAAAACAAATTCCCGGACAACACCTTCAATTCACGCCACAAGATATTTTTTGGCCTGCATTTCTCTGTTTATATTAAATTCCAATCTCAAAGCCATTACCGCCACGTCTAGCCGCGTCGGCAATGTGTTCTCTCTGGTTGAAACGGTGGCCATTCCAGTCACCGGCAACTCCCGCAGCACCAGCGTGGCTTGGACCGTAACCGATTATTTTGGCCGGAAAGTCGCCACGGGCAGCACGAACCTCAGCGGCGGCGTTGCGGTTGTGCATCCGTCTGCAGGCGGCGAAGTGGGGTATTTCGACCTGAGCCTTACGGAAATGAATGGCAGTGCCGCGGTGGCGACGGTGGACACACGGTTTGCGATCCTACCTGTGCCGGCCGACCGGACAAACTCCCCCTACGGCGTGCAGGGGCACTTTGCCCAGTACATGCCGCTGGCCATCGCCCAGCTCATGTTCAAAGCCGGTATCGTCCAGTTTCGCGATGAACAATACTGGAATGAGATCGAAACCACGCCCGGCACTTATGCTTATCCGGGCAGCTACACCGGTTACATGAGTGCGACTGCGGCGCTGGGGCTGCAATCGCTGATGTGCCTTGATTGGACCAATCCATTGTATGACTGGGATGCAGGAATCTTCACCGGTCCATATACTGCCAATGGCCTGGCCGGCTACGGAAACTACGCCCTGAACCTTGTGCAACAATATGCCTCATCCAGCCCGATCAAGCAGGTGGAAGTCTGGGACGAATACAATGGAGGCACTTTCATCGCGGGCCCGGCCACGGCCAACAAGCCTTACTATTATACACAAATGCTGAAAAGCGTGTGGAATGCCATCAAACCCAGTCATCCCGAAGTTCAAATTGTGGCGGGCGCGGTGGTGCCGGTTGACCAGGGCTTTATCAAATCGATCATCGACCAGGGAGCCAATGCATACTTTGACGTGGTTTCGGTCCATCCTTACCGGCCCGTGCCCGAGGGTGTTGATGTCGATCTGGCTGCGCTGCAAGACGTGATCAAAGCCGGCAATGGCGGTGTCGCCAAGCCGATCTGGGCGACCGAGTTTGGCATGGATGCCAATAGCACGGCCGACACGTTTTCCACGCCCTCCTATCTTGTTCGGATGGTTGCGTTGATGCAGGCCAGCGGAGTCTCGCGGATGTATTATTATGTCATGCAGGATGACACCGTCACCCCGTACATGGGCCTGGTTGGCCAGGCCGACCCGGTCAGTGGCGACTATCTGCCTAGTCCGGCCTATCCTGCTTATGCCTGGCTCATCAATAAGCTCTATAATTCGATGCCCCAAGGCCGAATCACGGCAAATGGAATGTCCCCCGCCACGCATATTTATTCGTATGAAAATTCCATCACCGGCGACTACACCTACGTTTGCTGGGGCGGAGCCGGGAATTCTCCCGCGCCCACGACGGTCACGTTCACGATTCCGACTGCCACCGCCACGGTGACAGACATCATGGGCAATGACACCGTCCTCACCGCGAGCAACGGCCATGTCGGCGTGTCACTTTCCCTTGATCCTGTGTACGTCACGGTGGCCGGAGCGCCGGCCTCGGGTCTTGCCGAAACTGCGCACAGTGTCGTGGCCGACTCCATGGCGAGTTATTCGAGGGTTCAAGGGACCGATGGCTGGTACTATGGATATGCATCGGTTTCGGGCGCCTATAATCCGGCGTCCTTTACGCAACTTCCCTGGGATTACTGGCAGGGCGGGCAACAGGGTTGGGGTTCGTCTTATCCTTTTATCCAGGCCGAAGACATGCACCCCTATGCAGATTCCGGCTCGGACGTCTGGGCTGTTCGCCGCTGGAAGAGCACTGTCGCGGGAACCGTCACGCTTTCCGGAACGATTACGGGACCGGGAGCGGGAAGTGCCGGGGTCATCGCCCATATCCTGGTGAATGGAACAGAAGTTTACCATCAGGCCATCGCAGCCGGCGTCACGATAAACTATACGGTGCCAAACGTCACTCTGAGCACCGGTGCCAACGTCGATTTTGGGATGGAGGCCGCCGCCCAAACCTCGAACTATGACGCCACCGCGTTTACGGCTCGCGTTTCGACCAACACGCCAGCGCCGACACCGACACCGCCGCCTGCGCCTGCGCCGCAGCAAAGCGGCAGCTCGCCGCCGCCGGCTCCATCCACTGGCGGAAATCTTAACGGCACTGGTAGTAGCAGTGGCAGTGCCGACAATGTCGGCAGTACGGACAGTATTGATGCTGCTGGCAGTGCCAGTGGTGCCGGCGGGGGTGCCTTTGACGATTGGTTTCTTGGTTTCCTCGCGATCGCAGGGCTTTTGCGGCGGCGGCGGCGCAGCAGGCCATAAACTACAATGACCGTCCTTTTATCAGGCAATTTTTGAGGTTAAATTCAGGTCTGGGTGGGGTTGACCAAACAAGCCGGCATTTGCCGGCTTGTTTTATTCTAGCACCTTGCGTGTCAACCTTAGCGCATTTGGCATAATCACTTAGGACTCATGGACCAGGCCAATCGTGGCGCGATCTTAAGGTATTTTTAATGCATTTGAGCCCGGTCTTAATTAGGCCGCGCCGCGGCATTGGAGTATTTTGGGGTCACGATGCACGCGACCAACAAAGAACGGTTTTTCTTTAACTGCCTTCTGGTGGCATGGGCCGCCTTTTTGGTCGGGCTGGCCATTGTCCATTATCGCCAGCACGAGCCGGGCGCCTCGCGCGTTAACTGGCCGTCACTTTCCGCGCCTCAACCCTGAAATTTCCTTCCATGGAAACACTCATGATTGCCGATCCTCCAACGGACGGGCAGGCCTCTGCCGGCGGCGAACTCACCCCGGGAATGGTGCTGGACGATCGATTTGACCTGATCGAATTGGTGGCCCGGAGCAACATGGCCTCGATCTTCAAAGCCTACGACCTGAAAACACACGAGGCGGTGGCGATCAAGGTGCCGCTGCTGTCCGTCGAAAGCGACGTGGGCGGATATGAGCGCTTTAAGCGGGAGGAAGAAATCGGCCTCAGCCTCGATCATCCCTCGATCCTGAAGTTCATCAAAGTTGATGGCGAAAAAAACCGCCCATACATCGTGATGGAATTTTTTGAGGGGGAGACGCTGGCCGAGCGCATAGCTAGGATCAAACCCATGCCGGAAAATGAAGCGGCGCGGATTGTCAGCGGCGTGTGCGACGCGCTTGATTATCTCTATCGCCGCGGGATTGTGCATCGCGATCTCAAGCCCCAAAACATCATCCTTTGCCGCGACGGCAGCCTCCGCCTGATCGATTTCGGCCTGGCCCGCACGGCGAAATCCCGGCGGCTGACGTTCGCCGGGCTTACTTCGGTGATGGGCACGCCGGATTATATCGCGCCGGAACAGGTGAAAGGGAAACGTGGCGACCATCAAAGCGATGTTTATAGTCTCGGGGCCATTCTCTATGAGATGGTGACGGGTACGACGCCGTTTGAGGGAGAAAATCCTTACGTCATCATGAACATGCGGCTGACCGGCGATCCGCAGGCGCCGCGCGCGCTCAATCCCAACCTGACTCCGATCATGGAGGAGATCATCCTTCACGCGATGGAGCGGAGTCCCGGCCAGCGTTACCTTTCCGCGCTCGTGATGAAACGCGAGCTGGATAACTGCCACATGGTCGACCTGACGAACCGCCATCTTCGCCTGCGTTCGCCGCAGCCTTGGAAAAAGAGCCTTTCATTATGGAAGATGATCACGGGCTTCGTGCTGCTACAGGTGGTCCTGTTTTTCCTGCTTCTCTCGCATTTTAAATCACATCACTAAACGCCCCGCTTCGGGCGATCAAAGATCCATCAGACCAGCTCTGCAAAAAGCCAGACCAACATGCATACAAACGAAATCATCCAGATTATTCTCTTCTTCGGATTGGGAATCGCCCTCACGCCGATCGTGGGCCGGTTCATGGCGAAAGTTTTCACCGGGGAAAAAACCTTCCTCCATCCCATTCTCCAGCCCATTGAGAATCTGGTCTACAGGCTGACCGGCGTCGATCCCACCGAGGAGATGTCGTGGCTGAAGTATCTGTGGGCGGTGGTGATCATGACTGTGGTGGGCTGTGTGTCACTTTTCGCGATTATGTATTGGCAGGATAAACTGCCGTTCCAGGCGTTCTTTAATCCCCAGGGGTTGCCCGGCCTTTCCTGGCACCTGGCCTTCAACACGGCCTGGAGTTTTACCTGCAATGCCGACTGGCAGTCTTATGCGGGTGAGGGGGTGATGAGTTATTTTACGCAGACCGTGGGGCTCTCGGTGCACCAGTTTATCAGCGGCGCGTCCGGCCTCGCGGTCCTGGTGGCCGTCGGCCGCGCCTTGAAGCGCGCCTCGGTCAAAAGCATCGGCAACTTCTGGGTGGATCTGACCCGTTCCGTCCTCTATATTGTCATCCCGTTCTCGATCCTTTGGGCCATCCCGCTGGTATGGCAGGGCTGCCCGCAGACGTGGAAGCCCTATCCGAATGCCAGCCTGGTCGAGCCCTACACCGCGCAGGTGCAGAAAACCGACGACAAGGGCAACCCGGTGAACGGCGCCGACGGCAAGCCGGTCATGGTCAATCAAACGGTGGACACGCAAGTCCTCCCGGTCGGCCCGGTCGCGTCCTTTGAGTCCTGCAAGCAACTTTTCACCAACGGCGGCGGTTGGTACGGCGTGAACAGCGCCCATCCCTATGAAAATCCGACACCGCTCTCCGATTTTTGGGAGATGCTGGCCATCATCGTGGTGCCGATGGCGCAGGTTTTTATGTTTGGCCTGCTGGTCGGCAACAAAAAGCACGCCTGGTGCATATTTTCCGTGATGCTGGCTCTTTATATGTTCTCGTTTGTCTTCTGCTGGTGGGCGGAGTCGCAGCCCAACCCGGTGGTGCATAATATCCATCCATTAATGGAAGGAAAGGAGCAGCGGTTTGGGGTGATGAACAGCGTGCTCTGGGCGACTTCCTGCACCGCCATCGACAACGGTTCGGTCAATTCGATGCACGACAGTTATATGCCGCTGGCCGGCTTGATGCCCATGTGGAACATCCTCGTCGGCGAAATGCTGTTCGGAGGCATCGGCTGCGGCATGTATTGCATGCTGTTTCATATCCTGATCACGGTCTTTATCGCCGGGCTGATGATCGGGCGAACCCCGGAATACCTCGGCAAAAAACTGGACGCCTGGGTTGCGACCTGGGCGGTGATCGGCGTGCTCGTGCCCAACGCGGCCTGCCTGATTCCCGCCGCGATGTCCTGCCTGCCCAAGCTCGTGCCCACGGCTGCGGCCAGCCTGAATAACGGCGGCCCGCACGGATTGAGCGAAATTCTTTATGCCTTTGGCGAAGCGGCCAACAACAACGGCAGCGCGTTCGCCGGACTGAACGCCAACGTCCCCTGGTATGACGTCGCGCTCGGCGTGGCGATCATCATTGGCCGGTTCGCCCCGATCGCCGCGGCTCTCGCGATCGTCGGCCGTCTGGCCTCCAAGAAAACCGTCGAGGCGGGGGCCGGTACGCTGCCCACCCACGGTTGGACCTTCGGACTGGTCCTGACCGGCGTGATTATCATCGTCGCCGCGCTCACCTTTTTCCCGGCGCTCTGTCTCGGGCCGCTGGTTGAGCACGGGCTCATGCTCGCCGGCCGCACATTTTGATTAAAAAGGAATTTTAAAACATGAGCACAAAATTTGAAGTCAACTATTCCTCCCTGGTCCGCCAAGCGGTGATCGACTCGTTCAAAAAGCTGAACCCGCGCGACGAGATCAAGAACCTTGTCATGTTCGTGGTCTACGTCGGCTCGATCTGGACCACCATCATTCTCTTCATGCCGGGCCAGTGCAATCTGTTCAACGTGCAGATCTGCCTGTGGCTGTGGTTTACCTGCCTGTTTGCCAACTTCGCCGAGGCCATGGCCGAGGGCCGCGGCAAAGCCCATGCCGATGAGCTGCGCAAAATGCGCACCAAGACGATGGCCCGCAAGCTCGTCAACGGCAAGGAGACCTCCGTCTCCAGCAGCGAATTGAAAATCGACGATAAAGTCGTCTGCGAATCCGGCGATTTGGTTCCCGGCGACGGTGAAGTGGTCGAGGGCATCGCCACGGTGGACGAGTCGGCCATCACCGGTGAGTCCGCCCCCGTCATCCGCGAAAGCGGTGGCGACCGCAGTGCCGTGACCGGCGGGACCCGCGTTATCAGCGACCGGATCGTGATCCGCATCACCGCGGAGGAAGGCCATTCGTTCCTCGACCGCATGATTGATATGATTGAAGGCGCGCGGCGACAGAAGACCCCGAATGAAATCGCGCTCAACATTGTCCTGGTGAGCTTGACCGCGCTGTTCATCGTCGTGGTTTTTACCCTGCCACCGTACGCCCAGTATAACGAAGCGCAGGCCGGGCAAACCGCTGTGGTATTGGTGTCGATCCCCGTGCTGCTGTCGCTAATTGTCTGTTTGATTCCGACCACGATTGGCGGGCTGCTGAGCGCCATTGGTATTGCCGGCATCGACCGATTGATGCGTCGCAATGTGCTCGCCACCAGCGGCCGCGCGGTGGAAGCCGCCGGCGACGTGGACGTGCTGTTGCTCGACAAGACCGGCACCATCACGCTCGGCAACCGCATGGCGACGGATTTTATTCCCGCGCCCGGCGTCAAAATTGAAGAGCTGGCCGATGCGGCGCAACTTGCCTCGCTCGCCGACGAAACGCCCGAGGGCCGCTCCATTGTCGTGCTCGCAAAGGAGAAATATAATTTGCGCGGTCGTGATGTCGCCGAGTCGCATATCACCCCGATCGCTTTCACGGCCCAGACTCGGATGAGCGGCGTGGATTTTGGCGACAGCCTCGTCACGCGCCGCATCCGCAAAGGCGCGGCCGAGTCGGTCAAGCAGTGGGTCGCGGCACAGGGTGGCCGCGTGGAGAAGGCGGTCATGGACCAAGTGGACGAGATCTCCCGCTCCGGCGGCACGCCACTGGTCGTGGCCGATGGCCCGCGCATGCTCGGCGTCATCCACCTCAAGGACATCGTCAAGGGCGGGATCAAGGACCGCTTCGCCCAGCTGCGGAAGATGGGCGTGAAAACCGTCATGATCACCGGCGACAATCCGCTGACCGCCGCCGCCATCGCGGCCGAGGCGGGCGTGGACGATTTCATCGCCCAGGCCAAGCCCGAGGACAAACTCGCGCGCATCCGCAAGGAACAGGAAGGCGGCAAGCTCATCGCGATGATTGGCGACGGCACCAACGACGCGCCCGCGCTCGCGCAGGCCGACGTCGGCGTGGCCATGAACACCGGCACGCAGGCCGCTCGCGAAGCCGGCAACATGGTGGATCTCGACAGCAACCCGACGAAGCTCATCGAAGTCGTGGAAATCGGCAAACAACTGCTGATGACGCGCGGTGCGCTCACGACGTTCAGCATCGCCAATGACGTGTCGAAATATTTCGCCATCCTGCCGGCGATGTTCGGCCTGCTTTACGCGACCACTGCGGGCGGTCATGGCCCGCTCGACAAATACAACATCATGTACCTGCACTCCCCGCAGAGTGCGATCCTGAGCGCGGTGATTTTCAACGCGCTGATTATTGTCGCGCTGATTCCACTGGCGCTGAAGGGCGTCAAATACCAGGCGCTCGGCGCGGAGGTCATCCTGCGCAAGAACATGCTCATTTACGGCATCGGCGGCATCATCGTGCCGTTCATCGCCATCAAGATCATCGACGTAATTTTGGTGGCCATCCACCTGGCTCCGTAAGCAACCAAGAAAGGTAATCCAATGTTCAAACTCACATTTCAATCCATCCTGCAGACGCTGATGTGGACCGTTATCACGGGCATGCTCTATCCGCTCGTCATGACCGTATGCCTCCAATTCGCATTCCCGTACCAGGCCGGCGGCAGCCTGCTGATGCGCGACGGCAAGGTGGTTGGCTCGGAGCTGCTCTCCCAGCAGTTTCAAACCAACAAGTATTTCTGGTCGCGTCCGTCCGCCTGCGGTTACGGCACCGGGACGGGCGGCTTCGCCACCTCCAGCGGCAGCAACCTCGGGCCGACCAGCTCCCAGCTCCAGAAAAACGTCGATGGCAATCTCGCGACGTTGCGCAACGCCAGCAATCTTCCGGCGGATGCACCCGTGCCGGCGGACCTGGTCTTTGCCTCCGCCAGCGGGCTGGATCCGGACATCAGCCCGGAAGGGGCGCGCTTCCAGATCACCCGCGTGGCGGCCGCGCGCAACCTGAGCGTGGACCAGGTCACGGCGCTGGTGGAAAAATTCATCAAGCCGCCGCAATGGGGCGTGTTTGGCATGGCGCGTGTCAACGTGCTGCAACTCAACCTCGCCCTCGACGCAGCTGACCCCAAGAAAGGGTGAGGGCGGATCAAGGGTTCAAATGGGGCCAATCTTGCAATGATGTATGCCAACGTCATCACCAGATTCTCGTCGCTTTGAGTTTTACTTTTCCGATCTCGACACGCTCGTGCAAGTGGAGGAATCGGATGGAGCGGTGGTCGTGCGTGCGACCAGGGACAACGTCTCTGAACGGCGCAAGCACCGCTTCATCCATGAACTGGCGGCGGAAGGATTTATTCCCGATAGCTGCCGCTGGTTTTCGCTGTCATCGTCAGAGTCGTTTTGCGGTGTCCGCTGGGTGGTGGACACCTCATGGGTGAAGTTGAGTGAAGTCGTGACGATCCGTGTCCGCCGCTTTGTCCTGCGTCTGTTTTTGTCCGCGACCCTGTTGTTGTTGGCGATCATGGCCGCCTTGATTCTGCATCGATAAGGCGCTTTGACCATGAAAGCCCGGCATTTTATTGTTCCCGTTGCGCGTCCGGCATCATTTCGCCATGCGGATGGAGGTGCTGGCGACCGGCGATTGAAAACATTTTCGGCATGGGCCCGGCGTGGGTGAGACATTCGCCAATCCTCCGAGAGCGACGGGGTGGAAGCCGTCGTGGCGATGTCGAAACCCGCGACGGGCCGGGACCGAGGCGCTGCTTGCAGGGTACTGGCATTCCCTGCAGGCAGATTGCCTGGATGCGGCAGGATGCTCGCCAAAATCGGCCGAAAGTGTCACACCATCTGGCGTGGAGCGGTGCATATTCCGCACGTTCACCAACTCATCGATGACAAAACTCCTGCGTGGCCTTAGCTTGCTCCTCTTCCTTTTGGCGGCGGGGTCCATTATTGTCCTTTTGACTTCGGATGTTTCGCATGGCCTCCGTCTCACTGCTTTCCATCAGCAATCGAGCGCCATCGCGCTCATTTTGATCGGAGCTTCATATATCAGCCTTCAGTTGAGTGCGAAGCGGCGATGGAATGAAAAGCTCAAGGGAATCTCTCTTGGGTTTGCTTTCGTCCTATGGGGCAGCGAGCAGTTTTTGCCAGCGAGCCGGCTGGTGACGCTCATGGACAGCGCCGTGATCACGATCTTCGTGGTCGATTTGGGGCTGATAATTTTAGATCATCTCAAGCGTAGCCATGATCAGGCTCCTTAAACGTCGTTCGAAACCAGCCGAACAACCTTAGCAATCATTTCAATGACCGAAGACCGCCCTGATCCTGATGCGCTGCTGGCCTCGCTCCACCGTGAGGAGGCGCGCGCCCGGCGCGGGCACCTGAAGGTTTTTTTTGGCATGTGTCCCGGCGTGGGCAAGACGTTCGCGATGCTCCGGGCCGGACAAAAGGAGCTGCGCGATGGAGTGGATACGGTCGTCGGCGTGGTCGAGACCCATGGCCGGGTCGAGACCGAGGCGTTGCTGGCGGGATTGCCAGTCATTCCCCGCAAGCAGATTGACTACCGTGGCGCCGCGCTGACCGAGATGGACCTTGAGGCGATCATCGCACGCCGGCCGAAGCTCGTGCTCGTGGATGAGCTGGCGCACACGAATGCTCCCGGTTCCCGCCACCCCAAACGATGGCAGGACGTGGTCGAACTCATCGAGGCCGGCATCGACGTCTATAGCACGCTTAACGTCCAGCATATTGAGTCGCGGTCCGACGCGGTCCGGCAGATCACCGGCGCGCCGGTGCATGAGACCGTGCCCGACTCGGTGCTCGATCTTGCGGACGAAATCGAACTGATCGACCTGACGCCCAGCGCGCTCCGTGACCGGCTGCAGGAAGGCAAGGTTTACATGGGCGAACGTGCGGCGGCGGCGCGGGATAATTTCTTCCTAGAGGAACACCTGACCGCATTGCGCGAACTTGCGCTGCGCTTCACCGCCGAGCGCGTGGACCGCCAATTGCGCGAAATGCGTGCCGGCGATGCGCGCCGGATTGTCTGGCGCAGCGGCGAACGGTTGCTCGTCGCGGTCGGGGCGAGCCCATTTTCCACCCAGCTCGTCCGTTGGACGCGGCGGATGTCCGCCGCGCTCGGCGCGCCCTGGATCGCCGTCCACATCGAGACGTCGCGGACGCTTTCACCGGAAGGCCAGCGGCTGCTGGACCAGAACCTTGCCCTGGCCCGCGAACTCGGTGCCGAGGTGGTCGTTACGCATGATGAGGACATGGCGGCCGCGCTGGTGCGCATCGCCCGGGTGCATAACGCCACGCAAATCGTCGTGGGCAAGCCGCGCGGCAACCGCTGGCGCGACTGGTTGCGCGGCGGTTCGCTGGTGGACCGGCTGGCGCGGCTGGGAGGTGAGATCGACATCTACATGGTGCCGGCCGAGGAAAAAAAGCCGCGCCGGATCCGCCTGGAGTGGGTGGAGCATTCCAGCCTGCAGGAATATCTCACGGCGCTCGGGGTCATTGCTGGCGTCACGCTCGCGAGCTGGTTTATTGCCGATTTTTCCGGCTACCACTCCGTGGGGATGTTGTACCTGCTGGCGGTCATCGCGTTAAGCCTGCGCGTGGGCCGCGGGCCGGTGCTCCTGGCCGGTGTGCTTTCCGGGGTGGCCTGGGATTATTTCTTCATCCCGCCGCGCTTCACGTTCGTCATCGGTTCCTTTGACGACGCCATGTTGTGTTTTGTCACCGTGGCGGTGGCGCTCGTGTCGGGCCAGCTCACCGCGCGCATCCGCGCGCAGTCCCGCAACGAGCGGATGCGCGAGGCGAGGGCCACCGCGCTGTTTGAGCTCACGCGGGTACTGGCCGGGGCGAAGACCCTCGATGACGCGATTTTCGCCGCCCTGCGGCAGACGGATGAACTTTTCGGCGCCCAGACCGCGCTGGCGCTGGCGGACGAGGCCGCTGGCGCGCTCGTGCCACACTTTGCCGGTTCCTATATGTTCAACGACAAGGAACGTGGCGTGGCGGAGTGGGCGTTTCGCAACAAGCACAGCGCCGGCCGGTTCACGGATACGTTGCCGGGGAGCGTGGGTTATTACCTTCCGCTCCTGCGGGATGACAACGCGGTGGGCGTCCTCGGCGTCAAGCTGCCGCCCGAAAAATCGCTCACGCTGGCGCAGCGCGATTTGCTCGAGGCGTTTGCGCGGCAGCTCGCGCTGAGCGTCGAGCGCGAAAACCTGCGCGCCGCGGGCGAGCGCGAGAAACTGCTGGCCGAGTCCGAGAAACTGCACCGGGTGCTCTTCGACAGCGTGTCGCACGAGCTGCGCACGCCCCTCGCGGTCATTTCATCGGTCTTCGAAAACTTGAAACAGGCCGGCCCCGGGCTGCGCGACAACCTCGTGAGCGAAGGCCGCACGGCCGTGACCCGGCTCAACCGGCTGGTCAAGAACCTGCTCGACCAGACCCGCCTGGAAAGCGGTGCATTGAAACCGAATCTGAATTGGTGCGGCGTGCACGACCTGGTGACGGCGGCCTTGCAGGATATCCGGGATGCGCTGGCCAATCACCCGCTGGAGATCGTCGTGCCGGATGACATGCCGCCGGTGCGCGCTGACTTTTCCCTGACCGAGCAGGTGCTGGCCAATCTGCTGTTGAACGCCGCGCTGCACACCCCGACGGGGACGTCCATCTTCCTGACCACGGGCATCGAACGCGGCGGGCAGCGGGTGTATTTCACCGTGGCCGACCGCGGGCCGGGCTTTCCACCCGCGATGCGCGAACGGCTGTTCAAAAAATTTGCCCGGGGCGACGCCGCGCGGGCCGGCGGGCTGGGCTTGGGCCTATCCATCGTGCGGGGCTTCATCGTCGCGCAGGGTGGAGAAGTGGTGGTGGGAGAAAATCCCGGCGGCGGCGCGGTGATCACTATTTACCTGCCGCATTCCGTGCCGGAGACTGTCGCATCGCCATGACCAAGCCCCATCAGCTTCGCGTGCTCATCATTGACGATGAAATTCAGATCCGCCGGCTGCTGCGGGTCACGCTGGAGCCGGGCGGCTATGAGGTGAACGAAGCCGAGACCGGGCAGCTCGGATTGACCGAAGCCGCCGGCTTGCACCCCGACGGAATCGTGCTCGACCTCGGTTTGCCGGACATGGATGGCAAGGATGTTTTGCGCCGGCTGCGCGAGTGGTCGCAAGTGCCGGTGCTGGTGCTGACGGTGCGCGACAGCGAACAGGAGACGATTGCCGCGCTCGATGCCGGCGCCGACGACTACCTAACGAAACCCTTCCGCGGGCGCGAACTGCTCGCCCGGTTGCGGGCGGTCATGCGGCGGGCGCAGCCGGCGAATGAAGACACGGTCGTACGCTTCGGGGATATAGAAATTGATTTTGTGGCCCGGGTGGTCCAGCGCGGTGGCAAGGAAGTGAAGCTCTCGGCGAAGGAATATGATTTCCTGCGCTATCTCGCGTTGCATCGCGGCCGCGTGGTCACGCACCGGCAGGTTCTGCGCGAGCTGTGGGGAGCGAACGCCGAAGACAACACCCACTATCTGTGGGTTTACATGACGCATCTCCGGCAGAAACTGGAGGACGATCCGCATGAGCCGAAATATTTAAAAACCGAGGCGGGCATCGGCTATCGATTGATGGTCGAGGCGTGAGGGGCTTTCGTTGGAAGCAAAATATTCAATCAAGGCATGTTATTGGGGACCATTCGCCTCGATTTGCCCTGGAACAAAAAACGAGGAACCGGCGCATTTTTTTGTTTACATGTGTAATCGATTGTGTGTTTACATGTGTAAATGAAAAAAGCACCCCGTGTTTCCGAGGCCGAGTGGGAAGTGATGAAGGCGGTTTGGAAGAAGAGCCCCTGCTCGGCCCAGGACATCATCGATGCATTGCCGCGGGCGCTGGATTGGAATCCGGCGACGGTGAAAACCCTGCTTAATCGGTTGATTCGCAAGGGAGCCCTGCAGTTCAGGAAAAACGGGAAGGCTTACGTTTATTCACCGGCTTTCACCGAGCACGAATTTCGCGAAACGGAAGCGCATTCATTTCTCCATCGCATTTTTGATGGCGGCCTGTCCCCGATGTTCGCCCATTTCGTCCGCTCGCATCCCTTGAGCAAGGAAGACCTGGCGGAATTGGAGAAATTAGTGCGCGAGGGGAGGAAGGGAAAATGAACCTGCTGTTCGACCTGACTTTGCGCGGTTCATTGGCCTTATTGCTGGTTTCGGGCCTTGATCGCTGGTCCGGCCGGGTGATGAAAGCGTCGGGGCGCCGTTGGTGGTGGAGTATCGTGGCCCTCGGATTTTTGCTCCCCGTCCGGCTTTCGGTGCTTCCGCCCGCGACCCGGGCTTTGATTCCACAAAATTGGGATCAGTTTGTTCCCGGCTATGAGTCAGGGCCTGATGTTCTCCCTGTCCCAATCGCGAGGCACCTTTTTCCCGGCAGCTTCTGGCTTTGGCTCTGGCTCGGAGGCGTCGCTATTTATTTATTTCTGGTCGTAAAACAAACCATTGTGGTTGGACGGCGATGGTCTCGGGAGCGCCCGTCGACGGATCCTCGGCTCTTGGAATTATTGGAGGATTGCAAGGAAGGTGCGGGGGTTACGGCCCCGATCGGCCTGATCCTCTCGGATGACATTCCTGCCCCGGTAATTTTAGGCTGGTTGCGTCCACGCATTCTGCTGCCAACCACCCTGGCTTCCTCCATGTCGCGCGACGGCCTCCGGGCCGTATTGTTCCATGAACTGGCTCATTTTAAATCCTGCGACATACCGCTGAACTGGCTGTTCACCCTGGTTCGGGCCCTGCACTGGTTTAATCCCCTGGCGTATCTCGCATCAGCCATGGCGATACGTTTTCAAGACGAAGCGGCGGATGAAGCCGCGATGCGCTGGATGCAGGAGCCCAGTCGCGATTCCTATGGGGAATCTTTGTTGCTTGCCCTTCGGCACACGCATGGTGCCGGTCCGCCTTTCGGGGCGCTCGCCCTGGGTGAATCCATCCAAAACCTAAAACGGAGAATAACCATGATAAATCGATATGAAAAGAAGACACCCCGCCTGATGCTGGCCATTGCGGTGAGTGGATTATTGGCGGCCTTGATTGCCGTTCAACCCACGCGGGCGGCCGACGAAGATTCAGGAACAGACAAGGCTGTTGCGGTGGCGTCGATTAAAAACTGGCTGGGAGAAATTGACGGAGCCCAGTATGCGAAGAGCTGGCAGGATGCGTCGTCCATTTTCCAAAAGAAGCTCACGCAGCAAAACTGGGTTGCCGCATTGGATGATGCGAGAAAACCCCTTGGCGCGTGCCATGAACGCAAACTGGCTTCGTGCGCCCTTCACCCCACGGATCCTTCACGCCCGGGAAATATCCCCAAGGGCGCGTACGTCGTCGCTCAATTCGAAACCTCCTTTGAAAATCTCAAGTACGCAATTGAGACCGTTGTTTTCATCCGTGAAGACAATGGCACGTGGAGAGCCACCGGTTACCGCGTTAAGCCGAAGTCTTAACCGGGTTCAAAAGTTGAAAAAGCGGCGCAGGCCGCTTTTTCAACTTTCCCATTTGCGATGGGCAAATTCCGAGAATTGTATCCTCAAATCTGAAAACGGGTTATCCATGTCCCGCTTGACAGGGCCGGGCGTTTTGTCTTTCTCCCCAAGCTTCGCAGTCTAAGTCGCGTTTCCTTCCTGAGGCGCGACACGGAGGAACCAAACTCTCCGGAGCAATCCGGGGATGGGGCGAATGGCGCCGGGCAACCGGTGGCCACGGTCACTTCCACGACCGAGCCCGACAGCTAACTTCGTCGACAACTGGAAGGGCGATCCTCTGGGCCCGCACACGCGGAACCCACGGTCTCCCCAAGTCTAAAGTTAGTGAGTAGTGCAGGGGCCCGAGCCCGTGCGCTGCGCTTCTCGGAGATCGCATGAATATCAAACATTTGCTGCTGGGTAAACCGCGGGACGTCCACGATCCGCACCTGTTCCATAAAATTTCGCTCATCGCGTTCCTCGCGTGGGTGGGCCTCGGCGCCGACGGCCTGAGCTCGTCGGCCTACGGCCCGGACGAGGCGTTTCGCGGGATTCTCGGGCATACCTACCTTGCGGTTGCGCTCGCGCTGGCGACGGCGGTTACGGTGTTCATCATCTCGCTCGCCTACAGCAAGCTCATCGAGCATTTCCCGGCGGGCGGCGGTGGCTATGTCGTCGCCACCAAACTGCTCGGACCGTCGTGGGGCGTGATTTCCGGTTGCGCGCTGCTGGTGGACTATGTGCTGACCATCACGACATCGATGGCCGCGGCGGTGGATCAGATTTTCAGTTTCATCCCGATCCAATATGCGCACGTGAAGCTGCCCATTGAATGCATGCTCATCGTCGTGCTCATTCTCCTCAATCTGCGCGGGGTGAAGGAATCCGTGGCCATCGTCGTGCCGATTTTCATGCTGTTCGTCGTCACGCACGCGATCATCCTGGTTGGCTGCGTGGTGATATATCGGCACAACCTGCCGGTGATGGCGGCACACCTCGGCGATGGGTTGCGGAGCGACTATCACCAGATGGGCCTGTGGGCGATTTTCCTGATTTTCGTGAAGGCGTACTCGCGCGGTGCGGGTACCTATACCGGCATCGAGGCGGTGTCGAACGGTGTGCCCATCATGCGCGAGCCAAGGGTCGCCACGGCCAAACGCACCATGCTTTACATGGCCAGCTCACTCGCGATCACCGCGGGCGGCATCCTGTTCTGCTACTTGCTCTTGAACTGCTCGCCGGAGGAAGGCAAGACGCTCAATGCCACGCTCATTGAGCGGCTCGGCTTTGGCCAATGGTTCGTCGTGCTTTCGCTCGTGGCCGAGGGCGGCCTGCTGCTGGTGGCGGCGCAGACCGGCTTCATCGACGGTCCGCGCGTCATGGCCAACATGTCGCTGGACGGCTGGCTGCCGAACCGTTTTAGCGCGTTTTCCGAGCGGCTGACGACGCACTACGGCGTGCTCCTGATCGGTGGCGCGGCCATCGCCAGCCTTTTCTACACCGGCGGCGATGTAACGGTGCTGGTGACGATGTATTCGATCAACGTGTTCGTGACCTTCTCGCTCTCGCAGCTCGGCATGTGCCGTTTCTGGCTGCAAACCCATCGCCAGGAACACTCGTCATGGAAGCGGGCGTTCCTGCTGCACGGCGTGGCGCTGGTGCTGTGCGTCTTCATCCTCGTGATGGTCGTGGCGGCAAAATTTACCGAAGGCGCCTGGATGACGCTGCTCGTCACCTCGGCGCTGATCGCCCTGTGCTGGTTCATTCGCAATCATTACCGCGGCGTGCGCGCGCGCGTGCGTCAGCTTTCGGAGATCCTGGACGACCTGCCAAAATCATCGCACCCCATTCCGGCTTCCACGCCGCTCGATCCGGCGCAGCCGACCGCCGTGATTCTCGTCGCGAGCTACAGCGGGTTGGGCGTGCACTCGCTGCTCGCGGTGATGCGGACCTTTCCAAAACACTACAAACAGGTGGTTTTTGCCTCGGTGGCCGTGCTTGACTCGGGTAACTTCAAGGGGGCGGAAGAAGCCGTGCACCTTGAGGCGAAGGTGCGCGCCGACCTCGAAAAATATTGCGAAGTCGCGCGCGGCCTGGGCGTGCCGGCGACATTTCGCCTGGCGGACGGCATCGACCCGGTGGCCGAGGCGGTGAAGCTGTGCGACAAGATCGGGGAGGAGTTTCCCCACGCGGTGTTTTTCGGCGGCAAGCTCATCTTCCAGCGCGAGACGTGGTGGAACCGCGTGCTGCACAACGAAACCGCCCACGCCATCCAGCGCCGCCTGCAATGGCTCGGCCGCCCTATGCTGGTCCTGCCCGTGCGGGTGGGGGAATGAGCCCCTCGTCCGCCTCATACTCGTTGTTTTACTTGTTATCGTTCTCTCGAGAACGAGAATGATTAAGATTACGAGTACGATTTAATTCACCCGGAGGCGTCGCCTTCCTGGGTCGCCGAGGTGGCCTGCGCGCGCTGGGAGACCGCGGCCATGAAATAATTTTGCGCGGAAAACGACGGCTCGCCCGCGGCGCGCGGCACGGGCAGGTAGGCGCCGTTGGCGTGCAGCAGGCGCGCGTTGTCGTTGTCCTGCAGTTCCATCGGGATGAGCTCGTCGGTAATGCGGCGGCGCAGCTCGGGATCCTCGATCGGGAAAAGGACTTCGACGCGGCGGAAGAAATTGCGTGGCATCCAGTCGGCGCTGCCGGCGAGGACGAGCGGCTCGCCGCCGTGGTTTTCAAAATAAAACAGGCGGGCGTGCTCGAGGAAGCGGCCGACGATGGAGCGCACGCGGATGTTTTCACTGAGGCCGCGCACACCGGGCACGAGGCAGCAGATGCCGCGCACGACGAGGTCGATTTGCACGCCGGCCTGCGAGGCGGCGTAAAGGTTGTCGATCGTGACCTTGTCCACGATCGAGTTCATCTTGGCGACAATGCGCGCCGGCCGGCCGGCGGCGGCGTGGTCGGCCTCGCGGTGGATCAATTCCTGGATGCGCTGGTGGAGGTTGAATGGCGCGACAAACAGGTGGTGAAACTCCGGGGCGCGGCTGAAGCCGGTGAGCGAATTGAAAAGATTGGTGGCGTCGGAGGTGATGGACTCGCGGCTGGTGAAAAGGCTGAGGTCGGTGTAAAGCCGGGCGGTGCGGTGGTTGTAATTGCCGGTGCCGAGGTGGGCGTAGTGGCGCAGCGCGCTGCCTTCGCGGCGGACGACGAGGCAGAGCTTGCAGTGGATCTTGTGGCCGATGAGCCCGTAAACGACATGCACCCCGGCCTCCTCGAGCTGGCGCGCCCACTGGATGTTGTTGGCCTCGTCGAAGCGCGCCTTCAGCTCGACCAGCGCGGTAACCTGTTTGCCGTTGCGCGAGGCCTCGATCAGCGCGCGGACGATGGGCGAGCCGCCGCTCGTGCGGTAGAGTGTCTGCTTGATGGCAAAAACCTGCGGGTCACGCGCGGCCTGCTCGACGAACTCAACGACGGGCGTGAAGGCGTCGTAGGGGTGGTGCAGGAGGACATCCTGCGTGCGCAGCGTCTCGAAGACCGTGGCAATATTGTGCAACGGCGAGATGTTGACGGGCGTGAAGGCCGGATATTTCAGGTCGGACCGGTCGATATCGTAAAGGCTCAGCAGGCGCAGGAGGTTGAGCGGCCCGTTCAGGCGGAAGACATATTCCTGCGAAAGGCCAAGCTGGTCGCACAGCGTGTTGAAAATGAGCTCGTTCACGCCGTTCTCGATCTCGAGGCGGACGGCGGCGCCGCGGCGGAGATTGCGCAGCTCCTCCTCGATTTTCTTGAGCAGGTTGGCCGCCTCTTCCTCGTCGATGTAGAGGTCGCTGTTGCGCGTGACGCGGAAGGCGTGCGCGCCGGTCATCGTGTAGCCGGGAAAAAAAACATTGGCGCAAAGCTTGATGATTTCCGTGAGAAAGATGTAGCGCTGCGGGCCGCCTTTGGCCGGTTCGATGTGAACCAGGCGCGGCAGGATGCGCGGCACGGGCAGGATCGCGACCAGATGCTCGATTTCGGGTGTCTCGGGATTGTCGAGCGAGACGATGACATTGAGGGCCTTGTTGCCGAGCTGGGGAAAGGGATGGGCCTGGTCGAGCGCGAGCGGCGTGAGCACGGGGAACACCTGCTCCTGGAAATAGGTTTTCACCCAGCTTAGCTCCGCATGGGTCAGCCCGCTGGCCGCCTTGAAGACGATGCCTTCCGTGGCGAGCGCGGGCACGAGCTGGTCGTGCCAGCAGCGATACTGATCCTCGACGAGCGAGGCAACGACGGAGTGGATGCGGCGGAGTTGTTCGCGCGGTCCGAGGCCGTCGACGCTCGACTCGGTTACGCTGGAATCCACCTGTTGCATGAGGCCGGCGACGCGGATCTCGAAAAATTCGTCGAGGTTGGAGCTGACGATGGCGAGGAACTTCACCCGCTCGAGCAGCGGGGTCCGTTCATTCTGCGCGAGCTCAAGCACGCGGCGGTCGAAGGCCAGCCAGGAAAGTTCGCGGTTGAAATAGGCCGCTTTGTACGGCTTCGGCGAATTATCCTCGGCGGGTGCTTCAACGGCTGCCGCGGGCTCAGGTTTTGCACCATTCACCGCGGTGGCCGCGGTGGCAGGAGGAACGGAAGACTTATGGGTGCGCCTGGCCATGGAAAAAACGGGGAGGGCGAGCGTAAGCGGTGCGGCGGCTGAAACGAGACTTTTTTGTGGCGCTTTCCGAAATGTAACAATGTGCGGGCGCCATGCCCCTCCTTCGCTCCATTTCAGGAGCTACGGAGGGCAGGCAGCCAAGTTATCCACTGCATCCGCGCTCATCCGTGAAATCCGTGGTAAAAATCATGAATCACCCACCCACCACGGTCTTCACGTTGACGAATTCGCGGATGCCGTGGGGGCCGAGTTCCCGGCCGTAGCCGCTTTGCTTCACGCCGCCGAAAGGCAAGGTGGGGTCGGAACGCACAAAATCGTTCACAAACACGAGGCCGGCCTCAATTTGGCTCGCGAGGGCGGCGGCGCGCTTTTGGCTTTTCGTAAAAATCGCCGCGCCGAGGCCGTAAACGGAATCGTTGGCCACGGCGAGTGCCCCGGCTTCGTCGCGCACCGGAATGATGGCGGCAACCGGGCCGAAAAGTTCCTCGTCATAAGCCGGCATACCCTTGGCGACATCGGTGAGCACCGTGGGCGGGTAAAAAAATCCCGGGCCCGGCGGAAGCTTTCCGCCGAGCAAAAGACGCGCGCCGCGGCGCACGCTTTTCTTCACCTGCGCGTGCAGATCGGTGCGCAAGTCTGCACGGGCAAGCGGGCCGACCCCGGTCGCCGGGTCGCGCGGATCGCCCAGCTGCCGCGCTGCCATGCGCGCGACAAACTTTTTCTCGAACGCGGCGCGGACGCGCTCGACGACGATGAAGCGCTTGGCGGCGACACAGCTCTGGCCGTTGTTGACCAGGCGCGCGGTGGCGCAGGTTTCGGCGGCATGGTCGAGATCGGCGTCGGCGAGGATGAGATAGGCGTCGCTGCCGCCGAGCTCGAAGACGCCCTTTTTCATCGCGGTGCCGGCGAGCGCGGCGACTTGTTTCCCCGCGACGGTGCTGCCGGTGAGCGTAACGGCGCGTACGCGAGGGTCGGCGATGAGCGCGGGAATTTTTTCCGACGGAACGAGCAGCGTTTGCAGCAGGTGGCGCGGTGCCCCGGCGGCGGCGAAGATTTTTTCGAGGGCGAGCGCGCAGCCGCTGACATTGGAAGAATGCTTGAGCAGGATCACGTTGCCGGCCATGAGCGCGGGCGCAGTGGCACGGAAGACCTGCCAGAACGGAAAATTCCACGGCATGATGGCGAGGACGACGCCGAGCGGTGCGAACGTAACGCGGGAGTTTTTCGGCGCGCCGGCCGGGCGTTCGTCGGCGAGAAACGCCGCCGCGTGGCGGGCGAAGTGCTCGCATCCGGCCGCGCATTTCTCCACCTCGGCGCGCGCCTGGGCGATGGGCTTGCCCATCTCGGCGGTCATGAGCCGTGCGAGCGGTTCGCGTTGGGCGCGCAACGCGCGGGCGAGCGCACGCACCTGCCGGGCGCGTGCGGAAAAGGAAAGCCGGCGCCAACCTTCAAAAGCCGCCTGCGCGCGGGCGACCGCCGTGGCGACCTGGGCCGGGGTGTGTTCGCGATAAACACGAAGGCGTTTGCCGGTGGCGGGATTGAGGGAAACGAAAGCCATGACAGAGTGTGGACAGCGTTTAGCTCCGAACGTTCAGCATACCAAGCAGAGACCGCAGAGCGAATCAGGTAATTCAGGTAGGGGCGGTTGCCCTCAACCGCCCGTTGATTTCGGCCCGTTGGGACAACGGGCCCTACCAACGACACACACGAGCTAAAGGTCGTAATGACAGGCGACGGTGTGGGAGTCAGAGCCTTGGGCCGCGGTTTCCCGCAGCGCCGGCGTTTGCGAACGGCAGAGGTCGGTGACGTGCGGACAGCGGGTGTGGAAAGGACAACCCGGCGGCGGATGGATCGGCGAGGGGATGTCGCCGGTGAGCACACTCTTCTTTCGGGTGCGGCTTGGATTGGGCTCGGGTATCGCCGCAATCAGCGCCCGGGTGTAGGGATGGCGCGGGCGAAAATAAATTTCATCGGCCTGCCCCAATTCAACAATCCGCCCGAGGTACATGACGGCAATGCGGTCCGAGATGTGTTTCACCACGGCGAGATTGTGGGCGATGAACAGGTACGACAGGTGGAATTCACGCTGCAGATCCATCAACAGGTTGAGCACCTGGCCTTGGATCGACATATCGAGGGCCGAGACCGGCTCGTCGCAAATGATCAGCCGCGGGTTCAAGGCCAGGGCGCGGGCGATCCCGATGCGTTGTCGCTGGCCGCCGGAAAATTCGAACGGATACCGGCCGGCGGCGTCGGCGGAAAGGCCGACCTTGGCCAGCAGCGCGTCGACTTTGGCGCGCCGCTCCCCCGGGTTGCCCAGCTTGTGGATCACAAACGGTTCCTCGAGGATGGTCCCGACCGGGTGGCGGGCGTTGAGGGATTCCGCCGGATCCTGAAAGACCATCTGCAGCTGACGTCGCAGCGGCTTGATTTCTCGCTGCCGCAGGGAAGTGAGGTCGGCTCCCTCGAACAGGATGCGCCCGGCCGTCGGGTGGAGCAGCCGCACGATGGTCTTGCCGAGGGTGGTTTTCCCGCAGCCCGACTCACCGACCAAGCCGAGCGTCTCACCGGCGCGCAGTTTGAAACTGACGCCGTCAACCGCCTTGCAGGTTTCCACGGCGCGAAGAAACACGCCACCGCGCACGGGGAAATGCATCCGCAAATCCTGCACTTCGAGCAAGGTGGGGGCTAAAGTCTCCGGTGACGACGGTGGCATATGGCTTTTTTTAACCGCAGATGAACCCGCCTTCGCCAAGGCTATGGCGGGCAGGCGCGGATGAACGAAGATATGAATGGGCAAGGGCTCGGCGAAGCCGATTCGTATCAAAACCGCTCTTGCCCAGGGGTTGCCTCATGTTGATTGTGCTCTTATCCGCATGCATCTGTGTTCATCCGCGGTTAAAAAAACTAATCCAATTCTCGCCAGCGAATGCAGGCGACTTGGTGCCCGTCCCCGGCGGTTTCCAGGGGCGGGGCCGCCGCGGCACAGCGCGGTTCCGCATAGGGGCATCGATTCTGAAAACGGCATCCGGCGGGCAGGTCGCGCAGGGTGGGGACGACGCCTTCGATGGTGGTCAGGCGGCTTTTGCGCGGTGTTGCCAGGCGCGGGATCGAGGCGAGCAGGCCGCGCGTATAAGGATGGCGCGGCCGGGTGAAAAGTGCCTCCACGGGTGCCTGCTCCGCAATCCGGCCGGCATACATGACGATCACTTCCTCGCAGGTTTCCGCAATGACGCCCAAGTCGTGGGTGATGAGAATGACGGCCAGGCCCATTTCTTTTTGCAGTTGCTCGATAAGTGCCAGGATTTGCGCCTGGATGGTCACGTCGAGCGCGGTCGTCGGCTCGTCGGCGATCAACAATTGCGGGCCGCAGGCCAGCGCCATGGCGATGCCGACGCGCTGGCGCATGCCTCCCGAAAGCTGGTGCGGATATTCCCGGACGCGGATTTCCGGGGAAGGGATGCCGACCTTGCCCAGCATTTCGACGGAGCGGCGCAATGCCTCCGCCGGCGAAAGGTCCAGGTGGAGTTGATAGACCTCGGTGATCTGACGGCCGATCGTCTGGACGGGATTAAGCGCCGCCATCGGCTCCTGGAAAATCATGCCGATGCGGGCGCCACGGATTTTGTGCATTTCCGTCAACGGGAGCTTCACCAGGTCGCGGCCTTCAAACAGAACCTGTCCGTCCAAGATACGCCCGGCCGGCTGGGGCAGCAGCCGAAGCAGCGAGAGGGCGGTGACGCTTTTTCCGCAACCGGATTCCCCGACCAGGCCGATCGTGCGGCCGCGGGGCACGTCGAAGCTGATCCTGTCCACCGCCTGCAGCAGCCCGCTTTCACCCTGGAATCCGACCGAAAGGTTGCGGACGCTCAGCAGGGGCTCGCCAGAGGACATTGAAGACATGGGCGGCAGGCTCACTCGTTCCCGGCTTTCCACTGGTCGTACACCTTGATTTCAGGTGGAAAAGTCTGGCCGCTGTTGCGGGCATCGAGCGTCTCTTTCTTCGCGTCTTCGTCGATCCAGTACAGGCCATTTTGGGTGGTATCCTCGCCTAATGTTTGACCAGACCGAACACCAAAGCCCTTCGGCCATTTTATCCAACGCCAATAGGCCGCGCGATAAAATGGCATTTTGAATGCGGGAATAAAGGCGGCATTGTCATATACTTTCTGCTCGAGTTTGGCGGCAAGGCTGCGAATTTCGTCCATTGACTCGGCCTTGTCATAGGCGTCAATGAGTTTGTCCATTTCAGGATCGACCGTGTTGGTAAGATTGTTGTTCTGCGGTTTATTAGCATAAACCGAGTAATAATATTGTCGATAGTCGGGATACTTTCCATTCGGGGTACTAAGCGCGATGAACGCAATCTGGTGATGTTTCTCGTCAATCTTTTTTGCGCCGGTATTTTCGTCGAGAATCTCGATGTTCAGCTCAAGCCCCGCCTTGGCCGCCTCCTGGCGGAGGATCGTCAGGACGTCGCGAAAAGTGTCATAGCCTGTGGAAATCGTGAAGGACAGACGTCGGCCATTGGCATCAGTCAGGATGCCATCCGGGCCTCTTTTGGTGAAACCGGCCTTGGCAAAGTGCTCCAGGGCCTTGTCGATGGAATACGGCCGGGCATGAATTCCAGGGAACGGAACCTCGGCATAGCCATCTGAGCTGGTTTGCATTCGCACCCAGTCGCCGTGAAAATATTGGCGGTCGACCAGCTCGAAATTGCTGGCATAGGCGATCCCCTCGCGCACATCGCGGTTGTTGAGCAAAGGGGCGGAAGTATTTATATAAAACCCATAACTCGGCACCGGCAATTGATTGTAAAAAATTACTTTATGGACATATCCTTTTTGCACCAGCGCGTCGTCATTGGGGACCATATTGTACCAGTATTTCGTCAGGTTTAGTGGAAAAACGTCGATGTCGCCGCGCTTGAATACCTCGCACGCCTTGTCGGGCTCGCGAATGACTTCGAGATGAATGCGATCAATGTTGTAGCGATGCCGGTAAAAACGCTTTTCGCCCGTCCACCAATTGGGCACACGCGTCAAATCAATATATTTTCCTTTATGCAAATCTTCTGGCCTGACCATATACGGCCCAGTGGTCGGCTCCATTATCCATTGGTAGCGCTGCATGTAATCATCACCCAGTTCCTGGTAAAAGTGTTGCGGTACCGGAGCGAAGCTTCCTAGTCGATCATCGAGGTCTGGCTTTGGCTCGCGCCAGGCCAAGGAGATTGTATAGTCGTCGTACTTGGTGATGCCGCTGTAATTTTCTTTAATATAATTGGATGTATATGGATCTTTTATGTAGTGCGAACGGAGAAAAAAGAACGCAAATAGATAATCGTCGGCTTTCACGGGAACGCCATCGCTGTAACGGGCATCCGGGTCGAGTTTGAAATACATGGTCCGGTGGTCGGCGCCATAGGCCCATGCTCTTGCCAGCCCTGGAAAATACTGGCCGGTGTTCGGCTGTTGCTGGGTCAGGGTCAGCGCATTATAATCCAAGATGAAGGCGCGGAACGATTCCTGCGAATCTGGCCCATAGAACCTCAACGTTCGCGGAAAATCGCTGATAAAATAGTGCAGCATCCCTCCGCGTTTTGCGTCGGGGGACGAAAACTCCGGGACATCGCTGCCATCATGCCAGACCAGGTCTTTGGGGAGGTCTGCGAGCGTGGCGAAATGAAAGGCTTCCGAATGGGACTTATAAAAAGCCTCGGCTTCCGGGCCGATGTCACGCGTGGCGACAGCAGTTTCTTTTTTGGCACAGCTGGAAACCAGGACAACCGCCAGCGCGGCGATGAGCGGAAGTTTGAGAAATCGATGCGGGGTGAGGACACCCCGACCACGCTCAGAGAAAAAACGAAGAAGATTTTTCATTGATAAATGCTGAATTTCTTTGGGTCGAAGGCCTCGCGAATCGCTTCGCCGATGAAGGTCACAAGACTCAAGACAAGTACCAACGCAAAAAAGGCGGAGCTGACGATCCAGGGCGCATTCAGGTTCGACGTGCCCTGTTCGAGCAGTTCTCCCCAACTGGGGGTCGGCGGCGGCAGGCCGAAACCGAGAAAGTCGAGCGCTGTGAGCAGGGTGATTGCTCCGGAAATGGTGAAAGGCATGTAGGTCACGGTTAAAGAAATGAGATTGGGCAGAATGTGATGGAAGATGATCCGCCCCGACCCCGCGCCGAGCACCCGGGCCGCGGCCACATAGTCCCGCGCCTTCTCCCGGTACGCGGCGGTGCGCATATAGTACGTCATGTCGGTCCATGAAAAAAGGACGACGATACCCAGCAAAAGCAAAAGATTTGGCGTCACGATCGATGCGATGATGATGACGATGTAAAGGAACGGTATGTTCGACCAGATTTCGATCACCCGCTGCATCAGGAGATCAAAGATGCCGCCGAAAAAGCCCATCGCACAGCCGATCGCGATACCCACCACGTAAACGAGCACCAGGAAAAGCAGGGAGAAGATCATCGCGGTCCGAAATCCGTAGAAAAGGCGGGCCAGCACGTCGCGGCCCGTGGTGTCGGTGCCTAGGAAATGGCGTTGAGAAAACGACGGCGGAGTGGGCGGGTAAATGCCCTCCTCGAAGGAATTCTCATAAGGATTGTAGGGCACGGGCGGCAGTAGCACCCAGTCGCCGCGAGCCTCGGTGGCGAAGCGCTCCTTTAATTTCCGGTAGTTGGTTTCATAACTGTAGTCCCCGCCAAAATCCGCGCCCGGATGAAAAGCGGTGTAAGTCGGGAAATAATAATCCCCGTGGTACTTCACGATGAGGGCACGGCTGCCCACCAAAAGCTCGGCGCAGGTGGACAACAGCAAAAGCCCGCACAAAATCAGGAACGAGCCGTAGCCGCGCTTGATGGAACGGAAACGCTGCAGCTGGCGCCGGGTGATGGGATCGAGGCGGAACATGGGATCAGCCGAATTTGACCCGCGGATCGACGACGGCGACCAGCACATCAGAAATGATGTTGCCCAGCAGGAGAAGCATGGAGGTCAGCAGAAGAACGCCCATCACCACGGGGTAATCGCGGTCGAGGATGGACGTGTAGCCGAGGAGCCCGAACCCATCGATGTCGAAAATTTTCTCGATCAGGAACGAACCAAAGACCAGGAGGGTGATGTTCTGCCCAAAATTGGTCGCCAGGGGAATCAGGGAGTTGCGCAAGGCGTGCCGGAGCACCGCCAGGCGGTAGGGGCTGCCCTTGGCAATGGCCGTGCGCATGTAATCGGCCGCCAGATTGTCGAGCAGTTGGTTTTTCAACAGCAGGGTGAGGAAGGCAAAACTCCCGACCAGATAACAGATCAGTGGCAGCGCCGAGTGCCACGCCAGGTCCTTCACTTTGCCCATTAATGTGAACGTGGAAAAATCATCGCTGACAAAACCGCCCATGGGAAACCAGCGCAAATGTGCGGAAAAGAACACAAGCAGCAGCGCTGCCAGGACATAACCGGGGACCGCGTAACCGATAAAGACCAGGATCGAACTGCCCGTATCCATCCAGGTGTTGTGCCGGATTGCCTTCAGGATTCCCAAGGGGATGCACACGGCGTAGGCAATGATGAGATCGATGACCCCATAGTAGAGCGAAATCGGAAACCGCTCCTTCATCAGGTCCCACACCGGCTCATTGTAACGGTAGGACATACCGAGGTCGCCCGTAAGAACCTTCCCCAACCAGGCGAGGTAACCCACGTACCATGGTTTGTCGAAACCGTAGTATTGTTTGAGTTGCTCGAGTTGATCGGCAGACAGGGCGGTTCCCTGTCCGCCCAGGTTTGCGTGGCGCCCGCCGCCCATCATTTGCGCCCGCATGAGCGTCTGCTCGAGCGGCCCGCCCGGCACGATGCGCGTGATGAAGAAAACAATAAGCGTGACCCCGACCAGGGTCGGCGGCAGCAAAAGCAATCGTCGGAGAAAATAGGCTCTCATTCAGAGGATCACAATTGGCGGAAATCCATTAACTCAAATAGTTCCCTGAATTCAGAAGGCTGGGCCCAAAAACGCGAGCGGTATTCGCGGGACTAGGGCATCTTCGGTTTAAAAAGACCCATGATGGGCGAAACTGTCATTCCGAGATCCTGAGCGAACCGCGAAGCGGATTGCGTGGAACGCATTGATGAACTGTTTCGCGCGGTAGCGCGGGTGGAGCGACTTGTCCTCAAGGCGCTTCCTGATGGAACTATCAAACAGCGCGTTGGGGACAACGCGCTCCACCTGGGAAAAGATTTGCTGCCCTAATTCCTGACCGGATAGGGCGGGACGGGCGGGAGTTTGACTTCCTGGGTCTTGAGTTCTTCCAGGATGACTTCGATGGCCTTGTCGAGTTGCTGGTCTTCGCCGCGAAATTCACGCGCGGGGTCGTTGTCCACCACAATGTCGGGGTCGACGCCGTGGCCTTCAATGATCCATTGTCCGTCTTTCGAGTAGGGCGCGAATTCAGGGCGGTTGAGGAAGCCGCCATCGACCAGCGGGAGGGTCTCACGGATGGCGACCACGCCGCCCCACGTGCGTTTGCCGATGAGTTTGCCGAGGCCGAGGGTCTTAAAACGATAGGGGAATATGTCGCCGTCGGACGCGGAGAATTCGTCCATGAGCGTGATCTTCGGGCCGAGGAGCATCTCGTCCGGGTCCGCCGTCGGTGTGCCGTACCGCGAGACTTCGATCACCGCGAGTTCGCGGCGCAGGCGATCGATGATCAGGGGCGAGGCAAAGCCACCGCCATTGCTGCGAATGTCGATAATCAGGGCTTTCTTTCTCAACTGCGGGAAAAAGTGCTTGGTGAACTCGTTGAGGCCGTCGACCTCCATGTCGGGGAGGTGTACATAGCCGACTTTGCCGCCGGTCTTCTGGTTCACGTAGTCGATGTTGTGCTGCACCCAGGCGTAGTAATAAAGCGGGGCCTCGTCGGCGATCGGCACGACGGTGACGTTGCGCGCACCGTCGTCGGAGGGTTTGGAATTGACGCGGAGGGCGACTTGTCTGCCGGCGGTGCCGATGAGCAACTGGTAGAGGTTGGCCACTTGCGAGACGGGCGTGCCGTTGATGGCGAGGAGGTAATCGCCTTCCTTTGCATCAACGCCGATCTCGGTGAGCGGCGAGCGGGTCTGGTCCTGCCAGTTTTCACCGCGGAGGATTTTGTCGATGCGGTAGGCGCGGGTGGCCGGGTCGCGCGAGAACTCGGCGCCGAGCAGGCCCAGCTTGATGCGCGGCACCGCGGGGCGGTCGCCGCCGCCGACGTAGGTGTGGCCGCTGTTGATTTCGCCGATCATTTCGCCGATGAGGTAGGTGAGGTCGTTGCGGTGCTGGACAAAGGGCAGGAGCGCGGCGTACTTCGCGCGCATGGCGGGCCAGTCGGTCCCGTTCAGGTTGGGTGCGTAGAAACAATCGCGCATCTGGCGCCAGCACTCATTGTAGATTTGCGTCCACTCGGCGCGGCGGTCGAGGTGCGTCTCGAGCTCGGAGAAATCGAGCTTGTTGTCCTTCAGTTCGATTTTGGCCGAGGGCAGGTCGATGAGGCCGTAGCTGTCGTCGGATTGGACGAGCATTTTTTTCTTATCAGCGGTGATTTCAAAGCCGCTGACTCCGCCGAGCTCGGTTTCCTTGCGCTCTTTCAAGTCGTAAACGCAGAGGATGCTTTTGCCTGCAGATGGATTCTCGGTGTCTTCCCCGGCGTTGTTGTCGGTCTGGCGGAGGTAAAAGATTTTATCGTCAACCGTCTGGATCGAGCCGTAGTTGGCGGGTGTGATGGGCAGGCCGATGACGCGATCCTTGAGGCCGTCTTCGTCGACCTTTACGACGGCCACGGGCTTTCCGCCGTCGTCCGGCGTGTCGGCCGGTTTGGCCCCGGACTTTTCTTCGCTCCCGCTGATTTCGACTTCATCGCTTTTTGGCGCGAAGGGCGAGGGCGTGGCCCTGGCCAGCGTCACGAGATAAATGCGCTGCATGTCGCGATAGACGTGCTCCAATTCGGTGTTGCCGAACAACGGTTTGAAGTCGCGGCTTGAGGCAAAGAGCAGGTATTTGCCATCGTTGCTGAACGCGGGCGAATCGGCCTCATACCAGCCGTCGGTGGCTTCGAGGCGCTTTTTTGCATCGAGTGAGTAGAGCCAGATTTTGGCCAGTGATTCGTCCTCGGGGCGCGCGTAGGCCACCCATTTGCTGTCGGGCGACCAGGTGTAATTGGTGATCTCATACGCCGTGGCGCGGTCCACTTCCGCGACGATTTTTGTTCCAATATCCACGAAGCGAAGCCGCTGGCGGTAGTCGCTCCAGAGGAGTTTCGTGCTGTCGGGCGACCAGATGGGTGCGTAATAATAGGTGTCCGCACCGCTCGTGATTTGGACGGGCTTGGCGCGGCCATCCTGTGAGCGGATGAAGAGTTCGTTCTCGCCGGTTTCGTCGGAGACATAGGCGATCCATTTGCCATCGGGCGACCACACCGCGTCGCGTTCGTGCACGCCGGAAGTGTCAGTGAGGTTGCGCGTCGCGCCATCCTTGGCTGGCACGGTGAAGATATCGCCGCGCGCGACCACAACGACGCGTTTGCCGTCGGGTGCCGAGCCCACCGAGGTCACGAATTTGCTGACGTTGACGAGCCCGGTGCGGCTGCCGGCGAAATCCTCCTTGATGGCGATGGGCACCTGCCGGGCCTTTTCGGTTTCCAAATCAAAGCACCATATGTAACCCGCCTCCTCGAAGACGATGCCGCCGCGGCCGAGCGAGGGAAACTTGATGTCGTAGTTCTTGCAGAAGGTGTGTTGCACCGTCTTTTTCGTCGCAAGGTCGTAGCTGAACAGGTTCATGCGGCCGTCGCGGTCGGAGAGAAAATAAATCTTATTGTTCGGCGCCCACATGGGGATGATGTCCTGCGCCGGATGGTTGGTGATGTCTTCGAGCGCCCCGGTCTTGAAATCGAAAATCCAGATATCGTCGGCCTGCCCACCGCGGTAATTTTTCCAGGTGCGAAACTCACGAAACACGCGGTTGTAGGCCATCTTCGAGTCGTCCGGCGAGAACGACAAAAACCCGCCGCGCGGCACCGGGAGTTGTCGCGGCAACTCGGCATCGAGCCCGACCGAGTAGAGTTGCCCGATGAAGTCGTCGCTCGAGCGCATGCGTGAGCGGAAGACGATCTCGGGCCGGGTGTTCTTCCAGGTCATCACGATGTTGTTTGGTCCCATGCGGTCAGAGACATCGTCATTATTGAGCGTGGCGGTGTAGGTCAGGCGCTTGGGCTCACCGCCGTCGGCTGGCATGACATAAACCTCCGTGTTGCCGTCGTATTGCGCGGTGAAGGCGAGCAGTTTGCCATCCGCCGAGAAACGCGGGAACATCGCGTAACCCGGGCCGCTGGTGAGGCGGCGCGCGACGCCGCCGTCCATGCCGACGGTGTAGAGCTGGCCGGCGTAGGAGAATACGATCTGCGAGCCGTTGGTCGCGGGAAAGCGGAGCAGGCGCGTCTGCTCCACGGGGCTGATCGTCTGCGCGGCGAGTCCGGCGGCGATTAACGCAAGCGAAAGGACCGGGCGGAAGAGTTTCAGCATGATGGGACGGTTTTCCAGACTTTGGTTGGGCTGTGTGACAGAGCCAAACAAATTGCTGCGTGCGCGGGATGGGCCCTCAGCCAAGATGGTCGATCACGCGCAGGCCGGGGATCTCTTGGAAATGCGCGTCGGCTGTCAGCACGGCGGCGTCGGCCTGCAGCGCGCAGGCGGCGATGAGCAAATCCGGCGCGGGCAGCACAAGGCCCCGCCGGTCAAGTGACCAGGCGAGTTGTGTCGCGCGCTCCCAAATTGAGTTTCCCGTTGCCAAATAGATCATGACCGCAAAACGCTCCCGGAAGCGCTGCAGCACGGCGGGATCACGCAAGCCACGGCAAACTTCCAGCATCACCATGCCACAGGTGGCGAGTTCCCACTCTTCAAGAGCAGATGCGAATTGCCGGAATGGATCACGGCCAGCGCGGACTGCCCCGATGTAGATGTTGCTGTCAGGCAGGACCAGGTTTGCCATAAGGCGTTTTGTCTTCAGCAACCCTCAATCCAGATTGATCCGTTTCGGACTCCGGCGCAAATGCGTTCCGCAGTTCATCGGGCGTGAGGCCGAGGCCGGCCGTAAAGAGTTCTTTCATCTTGTGCCGGCGAGCCATTTCCTTGAGGGCGATTTCGACCGCCAGCGTCTTGGTCTTGGCCCCGGTGACTTTCATCACGCGAGCCAGGACGTCTTCATCTATATGCATGGTCATTTTCATGGCGAAGTAAATGATATGGCTGCCATGCCATACTTCAATAAAAAAGTATGGCATGGCAGCCATATACCTTTTGATTAAGACATTAAAAACATTTAAATTCAAAGCGTTAAGGCCTGCAGCAGATGAGATCACGGCAAAGTATAGCAGCATTTTCGCCCTATCGAGCTAGGGTCACGAATGCTGAGTCTAAAAATAAAAGCGCCCGCCGCGAAGTGCGGCGGGCGCTGAAGTGCTACGACATTTCAATGCCGTTCAGGCGGTCATTTTTCAGTCTGCGAAGTTACAAACGACCAGTGACGCTCCGGTGTCTTGCATGCCCCAATGATCCAGGGTTGATGCCGCCACTTGGAAGGCGTAGTTGGTCGCGAGGGTCTGTTCGGCCTGGCCCGGAGGGGTCACGAAAACCGAATAGGTCCCGGCGGTCAGGTTGGCCACCACGCGGAAGTGGTAGGTGCTGCCACTGACCCAGTTGATCGTGGCTCCGGCCGTGAAGCTCGCGCCATTGGCGGCTTGGATGTCGCCCGTGGAGTGGAACTTCACCACCCATGCGGCGCTGCTCTTGCTGGTCTGCGCACCATTGGTCATGCCGATGAAGGCGGTGATGCCCGAGGCATGGGGCGTGGCGTCAAACGTGGCGGTAAGCGTTCCGGTCCGGGATGTCGCGGCAAAGCTCGTCCATGAGCCGGCAGCGGTTTGGCAACCTCCACCGCCGGTGCTGATCGTATAAGTGGCCGAGGCGACGGAGGAGTTGGTGTCTCCGCTCTTCGCGGCCATGGCTTCGATCGTAACCGTGCCACTGCTCACCGCGATCGCGCCGCTGTACACGGTCGAGGAAGTGGTGGGCGTGGTCCCGTTGGTGGTGTAATAGATCGTGGCGCCACTGGTGGAGTCACTGAGGGTCACCGACTGCGCGCTGGTGTAAGTGCCGCCAGCCGGGCTGAAGGTCGGTGTTGCCACCGTGACAACCGTGCTGATCGTATAAGTGGCCGAAGCGACGGAGGAATTGGTATCCCCGCTTTTGGCGGCCATGGCTTCGATTGTGACCGTGCCACTGCTCACCGGGATCGCGCTGCTATACACGGCCGAGGAGGTGGTGGGCGTGGTCCCGTTGGTGGTGTAATAGATCGTGGCGCCGCTGGTGGAATCACTGAGGGTCACCGACTGCGCGCTGGCGTATGTGCCACCAGCTGGGCTGAAGGTCGGCGTCGCAACTGTGACGACGGTGTTGATCGTGTAGGTGGCCGAGGCGACGGAGGAATTATTATCCCCGCTCTTGGCGGCCATGGCTTCGATCGTCGTGGTGCTGTTCACCGGGATCGCACCGCTGTACACGGTCGAGGAGGTGGTGGGCGTGGTGCCGTCGGTGGTGTAGTAGATCGTGGCGCCGCTGGTGGAATCACTGAGGGTCACCGACTGCGCGCTGGTGTACGTGCCGCCAGCCGGGCTGAAAGTCGGCGTCGCCACCGTGGCAGGGATATTGATCGTGTAGGTAGCCGAAGCGACGGAGGAATTATTGTCTCCGCTCTTGGCGGCCATGGCTTCGATCGTCGTGGTGCTGTTCACCGCGATCGCGCCGCTGTACACGGTCGAGGAGGTGGTGGGCGTGGTGCCATTGGTGGTGTAGTAGATCGTGGCGCCGCTGGTGGAGTCACTGAGGGTCACCGACTGCGCGCTGGTGTACGTGCCGCCAGCCGGGCTGAACGTTGGTGTTGCCACCGTGGTACCACCACTGCCGGGCGCGGTGCCACCCGACCAGGATTGGACATTCACCCAATCGAAGGTGGACGGGCCGGCGCCAGACGCCGACACATACTGGCCGAATTTATTGTAGTGGATGCCCGAATTGGGAACTTTTGTCCCCGTCAGCGTGCCGTTGACATAAATACTGATCAGGTTGCCGACCGGATCGTAAATTGTGTTCATTTGGAACTGCACGCCGACCGAGATTGATGCTTCAACCGCATCGCTCTGTTCCAGCGACATAATTTCCACACCCGTGGGGCCGCCTGTGGCCTCGTCAAGGATGAGATCAGGGGTGGAAGGTTCCGGCCCGAAAACCTGATGCATGCATATCTTGTTGGCGCCGGAGGGAAATGATTTGAGAGTGCCAAGACCCTGCCATTGATTGGTGGAGGAGGAGGGAAGATTGTTGCCGCGCATTTCCGCACGGCAAAGGCCAGTTTCAACAGGAATCTTGAATTCAAATCCCCCTGAAATAGCCGTGGTGGTGGTGCCAGACGAATTCTGGGCAATGTAGGTTTCGTTGTCGGGTGTCCAGCCGCTGCCGAGTTGGGCATGGGCGGAAGTGAACAAGCCGCAAGTGAGAGCAAATGCGGCGATGGATTTAGTCGTTCGGCCGAGCGAAAGCTGCGGCCGATTAATATCAAATGTCGTTTTCATGGAGCGGAAAGCTAGAAGCACTAACATTTAGGGTTTACTGCCTATGTACCGGGGGTATTCGAAAAATGTATTTGACCTAGTAAAATGTAAAATACGAAATTGGATAATATTGCTAATTTTTAGTTAAATTTTACATAATGCAGCTAAATTGTGCTAGATTATTGACAATTACTGTAAAATACTTCATTTTATTTGTTTAAAATGTAAATTTATAAACACGAAGAAGCACCCCAATAATAGGTGATTTACCCTATATTTAGCTAGGGCAACCTGGAATTCTTCCGAGCGAAAAACCGCGCAGATTCGACCCGAATGACGCGACGCACAACGAGTTCGAACGAGCTGCCGGCTGATCTTCCCGGCTCGGTATTGTGCTAGGCGCTTTCCAGGATCTTGTAGAGGCGTGTGACCATTTTCGTGGGGTCGTCGAGCAGGCCGGCCGCGAGCAGGGAATTGTCGAGCAACTGTTCGGCAATAAGCACGGCCCGTTCGGGCGCGGCTTCGCGCGTTGCCGCGAGGCGCTTGATGACGGCGTGGCGCGGGTTGATGGCCAGCTCGACGCGCGGTGGCGTGTCGGCGCCATCCTTGTTCATCGCCTTCATCATCCGGCGCATTTGCGGTGACATGAGCTTGTCGGCATTGAGCGCGGCCGCGGGTGAACCAACGAGGCGGTCGCTGGCGCGCACCTCGGTCACGCGGTCGCCAAGGGTCTTTTTGAGCCACTCGATGAGCGCGGTGACATTTTCCGACGCGAGCGCATCGCTGTCGGGCGGCTGGGGCAGCTCGTCGAGCTTCACTTCGGTGCTGTCGGCGGCGACGAATTTCTTTCCTTCGAACTCGCGTACATGGTTCATCACGTAGTCATCGACCGGCTCGGTGCAGAGCAGCACCTCGAGGTTGCGGGCGCGGAAGCCCTCGATATACGGGCCGGCTTCGAGCGCCTCGCGGTTCGGGCCGGTGAGAAAATAGATTTCCTTCTGCCCGTCCTTCATGCGCGAAACATAGTCGGCGAGGCTGGTGGGCTTGCCTTTCTCGGTGAGCGTCGATTCGAAGCGCAGGAGTTTCACCAGCGCGTCCTTGTGCGTGAAATCGAGGGCACAGCCTTCCTTGATGAAAACGCCGAATTCGCGGAAGAACTCCACATAGGCGTCGGGATGCGCCTTGGCTTCGTCCTCGAGAAACTTGAGAAAACGCTTGGTGATGACCTTGCCGATTTTGTCGAGCAAGGCCTTGTCCTGCATGGTCTCGCGCGAGATGTTGAGCGGCAGGTCCTCGCTGTCGATCACGCCCTTGAGGCAGCGCATCCACTCGGGCAGCAGTTCCTTCGGCTTGGCATCGATCAGCACCTTGCGGCAGTAGAGTGCGACGCCCGGCTCGGCGCGGGCGAGGCCAAGCTTTTCGGGGTTTTCCTTCGGCACGAAAAGCAGCGCGTTGATGGCGAGGGGCGCGTCGGCGCTGAAATGCAGCCGCAGGCGCGGCTCGTCGAAGGCGTGGGCCTGGAACTTGTAGAACTCGGTGTATTCCTCGTCCTTGATCTCGTTTTTGTTGCGCAGCCACAACGCCTGCACGGTGTTGAGGCGCTTGCCGTTGAGATTGATCGGAAACGTCACGAACGCGCTGTAGCGCTCGAGGATTTCCTTGATCCGCCAATCCTCGCTGAATTCCGCACAGTCGTCCTTCAGCTCGATGACGATCTTCGCACCGCGTCGCTGGCCGTCGGATTCCTCGATCTCGTAGCTGCCCCCGCCGTCGCTGGTCCAGAGCTGGCCGGGCTCACCCGTGCGCCACGAATGCGTGAAAACTTTCACGCCCTTTGCGACCATGAAGGCGGAGTAGAAGCCGACACCGAACTGGCCGATGAGGCTGGCGTCTTTTTTCGCGCCTTCACTGAGAGCCTTCAAAAAGGCTTTCGAGCCGGAATGGGCGATGGTGCCAAGGTTTTCCACCAGCTCGGCCTGGGTCATGCCCACGCCAAAGTCCTGGATCGTGAGGGTCTTTGCCTTGTCGTCGGTCGTGAGGTTGATTTCGAGCGGCAGGTTGTCGTCGAAAACCTCCTTCTCGGTCAGCTGGAGGTGGCGCAGCTTCTCGAGCGCGTCGGATGCATTGGAGACGAGCTCGCGCACGAAGATTTCCTTCTCGGTGTAAAGCGAGTGGATGACGATATCGAGCAACTGCTTGATTTCGGCTTGGAACTCGAATTTTTGCGGTGTGGCGGTGGACATGGTGGGTGGATTAAAGTTAGGAGTTAAAAGGTGAAAGACTGGAGACGAATGACCAAACTAAAGAACCTGCCAGTTTAGCCGGCTGTGGCAGAAATCAAGCGCCACGTTAGAATCTAAAAGCGACCCAGACGCCGGTTGATAGTGGATTTTCAAGACAAGCCGGCTGAAAGTGGAGCTTGAAGTCACGATTCATCAATTTTAGCTTTAACCAGATGCTCGTGGATTCAATTGATGAATAATCCCACCCGTTTCCCTCTGCGCAACACCCAGGCCGGGTTTACTCTCGTGGAATTGGGCGTGGTCACGGTGATCATCAGCCTCTTGGCCATGATGGCGGTGCAGGCATTCAAAAGGATCAGTGTTCGCAGCCGGACCAGCGCGGTGCTCAACGATTTCAGGGTCATCGGAGGAGCCATGAACGCTTACTCCATGGAGAAGGGCGGCTGGCCGCCGACCACCGCGGCCGGGGTCCTGCCCGCCGCCATGCAAGGTTATGTAATCTCGTCAAATTTCACGAGTCCTTCTCCCATCGGCGGCTATTATACGTGGGCCACGAACAGCCTGCAGAGCGGAACGACTTATCAGGCGGTGATCATTATTTCGTCCGCCAATGGCAACAATATCACCACGGATGCGGGGCAGCTTGCCGATATCGATAAACGGGGGGATGATGGCAACCTGGCCACGGGGAATATTCTTCTGGGGGCCAGTAATTACCTGGTGTACGTGGTCGCCAGATAGCCGGATTTGCCGCCATCCCGATGTTCAAAATATCAACCATCTATCTCGACCCCGATTTGCACCATGCCGGCGTGCAGCATGGCAGTGTCAACCGCGGTGAAATGGATGCGGCCGGGATCGTTGCCCTGCTCGAAAAATTCTCGTCCATCGATGCGATGGAAATGCTCGACATGGATCCGCAGATCATCGCCGCGGGTCGCAACTGCAAGTTGATCATACGCACCAATCGGAAAAAACTTTTCGTCTATAATGCCGAGAATATGAACGAGTCTGCGGTTGAAATGACGCCGGCCGAGATCGTGCAGAAACTCGACAATATTAAATTGGCGCCGGCGGCCGAGGAGGTGGAACAATCCAGGGCGGCACCCGCGCCTGCGCCATCCCGTCCCGGAGTCGGATATGCCCTGCTGGCCTTTGCCCTTCTCGTCAACGTTTACACGGTGTATTCCATGCTCTCCAAACCGCCGCAGATCGACGACAAATCTGACGTCGTTTACGTTGCCAGCGCCCATGATATGGCGCGGACGCAACAGGCCGTGGCCGGTACTTATGCGACCGGCAGTGGGAAGGGCAACCGTGTGCTGATCATCAACGCCGATGGATCATTGCAATACAATGAAATCGGTGCTCCGGGTAATCCATTGCCCTGGACCGGCACGTATCGGATTGGCTCGCGCCATCAAAACTCATGTCTTTCGGTCGATGGTGGCAGTGTCATCGACGTGGTCGATTCCAACACGGTAATTTATTACCGGGATACTTTTCACCGGGTCAAGTAGACGGGGCGTGAGTGGTGAGTCGAGGGCCGGTAGCTGAGAGCTGAATGACGAATGACGAATGACGAAACCAAAGAACCCGCCAGGGTAGCAGGCTTTGGCAAAAATCAAGAAGCGTATTGCTGTTTCACCCGCCGAGGTAGGCGGCTTTGAGCTGCGGGTCGTTGCGGAGGTCTTTGCTCGGGCCGGCCATCGCAATGCGTCCGGTTTCGAGTACGTAGGCGTAACTGGAAATTTCGAGCGCGAGGTGGGCGTTCTGCTCGACGAGCAGGATGGTGATGCCGTGGCTTTTGTTTATTTCCACGATCTTCTCGAAAATCGTGCGGATGAGGCGCGGGGCGAGCCCGAGCGAGGGTTCGTCGAGCATGAGGAATTTCGGGCTGCCCATGAGCGCGCGGCCGATGGCGAGCATCTGCTGTTCGCCGCCGGAGAGCGTGCCGGCGCTCTGCTTGAGGCGTTCCTGCAGGCGCGGGAAAATGCTGAAGACATAATCGCGGTTTTTTTCAACGAGCGACGGGTCTTTGAGCAGATAAGCGCCCATCGCGAGGTTTTCCCCGACCGTGAGGTTGGAAAAAACCATGCGGCCCTCGGGCACATGGCAAAGGCCGCGGGCGACGATCTGGTGCGCGGGGAGCGTGGTGATGTCCTCGCCCTGGAACTCGATGCGGCCGGTTTTCGCGCGGAGTAGTCCGGAGATGGTGTGCAGCGTGGTGGTCTTGCCCGCGCCGTTGCCGCCGACGAGCGTGACGATGGCGCCGGCGGGAATCTCGAGCGAGATGCCGTTGAGTGCGGCGATGGCGCCGTAGCTGACAGAGAGATCAGTGACGGAAAGCATGGCTAGATTAACCACGAAGGCACGAAGGGCACGAAGAAGAGCAAAGGCATGATTTTGTGAAACTTCGTGTTCTTTGTGACTTTGTGGTTAACGAGATCAGTGGTGCGCGATATGGTTCTCGCCGAGGTAGGCCTCGATGACCTTGGGGTCGTTCTGGATCGCGGCGGGCGGGCCTTCGGCGATTTTCACGCCGTAGTCGAGCACGGCGATGCGTTCACACACGCCCATGACCACGCGCATCGAGTGCTCGACGAGCAGGATGGTGAGCTTGAACTGTTCGCGTACGCGAGGGATGAGTTTCACGAGCTCGGCCTTTTCGGTCGGGTTCATGCCGGCGGCGGGTTCGTCGAGCAGGAGCAGGCGCGGCTGGGTGGCGAGGCAGCGGACGATCTCAAGGCGGCGTTGTTCGCCGTAGGGGAGGGATTTTGCGGGTGTGTCGCGGAAGTGAAGCAGGTTGAAAAGTTCAAGCAGTTCTTCGACCCGGCGGGCGATGGCGGCTTCGTCGGCGCGAAATTTCTTCCCGCGGACGAGGCTTTGCAGGGGCGAGGTCGCGCGGTGGAGGTTGCAGGCGGTGCGGACGTTGTCGAAGACGCTGAGCCGGCCGAAGAGGCGGATGTTTTGGAAAGTGCGCGCGATGCCGAGTGCGGCGATGTCGTTGGAGCGCAGGCCGCGGAGGTCGCGGCCGGCGAAAAGCACGCGGCCCGCGGTGGGCGGATAAACGCCGGTGATGAGGTTGAACACCGTGGTCTTGCCCGCGCCGTTCGGGCCGATGAGGCCAACGAGCTCACCCTCACCGAGCGCAAGGTCCACGGCGTTGACGGCACAGAGGCCGCCAAAATGGATGGTGGCTTGTTCGAGTTGGAGCAATGGCATCGGAAAAGCGAAAGTCGGAAAATCGGAAAAGCGAAAAATTGGGAAAGAGGGAAAGCGGAAAACGAGCGAGTACGGGGTTTCTCAATTTCCCGCTTTCACCGGTTTTCCAATTTTCAGGTTAAACAGTCCTTGCGGGCGCGCGAGCATGAGGCCGATGAGCAGGAGCGAGTAAATGACCATGCGACACTCGGCCACGGGGCGCAGCACTTCGGGCAGGACGGTGAGCAGAATGGCGGCGAGGATGACGCCGAGGGTGTTGCCCATCCCGCCGAGGATGACCATGACGACGATTTCGATGCTGCGCGTGAAATCGAAGCCGCGCGGGTCGATGGAAAGCTTGTAGTGTCCGTAAAGGCCGCCCGCGATGCCGGCGAAAAATGCGCCGATGACGAAGGCGACGTTCTTGTAACGCGTGGGATTGAGGCCGATGGCTTCACTGGCGATTTCGTCGTCATGCGTGGCGATGAAGCCCCGGCCGTAGGTGGATTTCACGAGGCAGCCGACGACAAAAACCGTGAGCGCGGCGGCGCCGTAGGTCCAGGCGAAGTTGGTGTAGGCGGGCAGGCCGATGAACCCGAGCGCGCCGCCGACGGCGTCGATGTTCTGGAAAATCACTCGGATGATCTCGCCAAAACCGAGCGTGACGAGCGCGAGGTAGTCGCCTTTCAACCGCAGTGAAGGAATTCCGATGAGCAGGCCGGCCAGCGCGGCGCTGAGTCCACCCGCCAGGAGCGCGACGAAAAACAACGAGTTTTGCCCGAGCGCGGTGCCGCCGTCCTCGCCGAGGAGTTTCGGGCCGAGAAAAACGGTGACGCAGCCCGAGAGATACGCCCCGATGGACATGAAGCCGGCGTGGCCGAGTGAGAACTGGCCGGTGTGCCCGTTGATGAGGTTGAGCGAGACGGCGAGAATGATGTTGATGCCGATGCCAATGAGGACGTCGAGGAAGTAGGGGTCGATGTTGTCCGAAAAATGCGAGACGATGACTGCGGCGATGATCGCGACAACCAGGGCAATGTGTGGGCGGGGCATGGTAGTGGCAGGCTAGAGTCGAGAGTCCAGAGTCGAGAGCTCGGAGTCCGGAACCAACGGCCACGAATCGTCAATGGTAGCTCTTTGCTGGCGTCTTCCGGCTCTCGACTCTGGACTCTTGACTCTGGACTTCATGGTTGCGTCAGACTTTTTCGACGGTGAATTTGCCGAGCAATCCGGCCGGCCGAAAAAGCAGGATGAGGATGAGCACGCCGAACGCGATGGCGTCCTTGTACGTGGAAAACTGGCTGCCGCCGACGAACGTCTCGACCGTGCCGAGAATGAGGCCGCCGAGCGCGGCGCCGGGGATGTTTCCGATGCCTCCGAGCACGGCGGCGACGAAGGCCTTCAGCCCGGGCATCACGCCCATGAGCGGGTCGATGGAAGGGTAGTTGAGCGCATAAAGGATGCCACCCGCGCCGGCGAGCGCGGAGCCGAGGGCGAAAGTGAAGCTGATGACCACGTCGTTATTGATGCCAACGAGCTGCGCGGCCTTGGGGTTGAGCGCGACGGCGCGCATGGCGGTGCCGATCTTGGTGCGAAACACGATGAACTGCAGTGCGACCACCAGCAGCAGGGCCACCGCGATCACGACGAGTTGGTTGGACGAAATGACGAGGCCGCCGAACGCAAAATTTTTTGCCGGGAATACCGATGGAAACGTCCGCGGCTCCGCGCCAAAGAAAACCTGCCCGCCGGATTCGAGCAGCAGCGAGACGCCGATGGCGGTGATGAGGACGTTGAGCGTGGGCCCGCCGCGCAGGCGGCGGTAGGCGAGGTGCTCGATGGTCACGCCGAGCAGGGCGCAACCGAGCATTGCGGCGGTGAGGACAATGAGACCGCCCCCCATCGTGTTTTCGGGCAGGTGCCGGCCGGCGTAGTAACCGATAAACGCGCCGACCATGAACACGTCGGAGTGCGCGAAGTTAATGAAGCGCAGCACGCCGTAAACCATCGTGTAGCCGAGGGCGATGAGCGCGTAGATGGCGCCGAGGGAGAGGCCGTTGAGCAGCTGCTGGAGGAATTCAGTCAAGTCAAGTCGAGTTGAGGGTTGAGGGCTGAGTGATGAGAGTCCGGTCGTGGCATCACTTGTCGAGAGAGCTGCGCAGTCCGCTGAGCATGCGCGAAATTTCTTCAGCTGTCGTGTAGAGTTTTTGATAATCAGCAGGATCCAAGAAGCCTTGATTGCGAGCGATGATGGCTTGAGTTACGGTTTCGTAAAGCGATCCTGCAGCATAGCCGAGATGTTTGGCAAAGTCGGCCGGAGGACGCGCCGCATCCTCTGCGATATTGCTGGAAACGGAACTGGCTGCACGGCGGATTTGGGTTGTTAAACCGAAGCGTTCGTCTGCAGGAAACTTGCGAGTGATGGCATACACAAGATCCGCGTACACCACCGACTTTTGCCAAACATCGAGCTTTTCGAAGTTGAACATGCAAGGTCTCTCAACCCTCAGCTCTCAACTCTCAACTTAATTCTTCCTACGGCTCGACAATCTGCACAAACTCAAACTGGCCGTTTTTCACGGTGATGATGACAGCGCTTTTGGTGGCGTTGCGTTGCGCATCGATGGTGGTTTTCCCGGTGATGCCGGGATAATCTTTCGTGGCGGCGAGCGCGTCGCGGATTTTTTCACCGTCGACTGAGCCGGCGCGCTTGATGGCGTCGGCCAGGACCATGGCTGAGTCGTAACCGAGCGCGGCCATGGCGTCGGGCGTTTCCCCGCCAAAGCGCGCCTGATATTTTTTTACGAAGGCCTGCACGGCGGGCACGGATGCCTTGGGCGAGTAGTGAGTGGAGTAGTAGCAGCCTTCGACGTCGGTGCCGCCGATCTCGATGAGCTCGGGTGCTTCCCAGCCGTCGCCGCCGAAGATGGGTACGCTGAGGCCGAGTTCATGCGCCTGTTTGCAGATGAGCGCGGCCTCGGTGTAGTAGCCAGGGACGAAGATGGCGTCGACGTGGTTGGCCTTGATGGAGGTGAGCTGAGCCCGGAAATCCTTGTCGCCATCGGAATATTTTTCCTCGAGGGCGATTTCGCCGCCGCTGGCCGTAAATGGCTCGATGAAATATTTGGCGAGGCCGACACTGTAGGCGGACGAGACTGCGGTGAGTACAGCGATGCGGCGGGCGTGTAGGGTATCCTTGGCGAATTTGGCGAGGACCTTGCCCTGGAACGGATCGATAAAGCAGACGCGGAAAATGTAGTTGCCGATGGCGGTGACCTTGGGGCTGGTCGAGGAAGGTGAAATCATCGGGATGTGCGAGTGCTGGCAGATGGGCGCAGCCTCGATCGAACGGCTGGAGGCGACCTCGCCAAGGATGGCGACGGCTTTGTCGCGGGCGATGAGCTTGCGCACGACGGTGGAAGCCTCGCCGGATTTGGATTGGTCGTCTTCGGTGAGAAGTTCGAGTTTCTGGCCGAGCACGCCGCCGGCGGCGTTGACCTCCTCGGTCGCAAGGAGCGTGCCTTTGTGGGAGGACTGGCCGAAGGCGGCTTCCTTGCCGGTGAGCGAGGCATATTCGCCGATCTTGATGCTGTCGTCGGCGCGCGCGGTGAGCGCGAGCAGGGCGGCGAGAACGGGAACGGAAAACTTGTTTGGCAGATAGGAGATCATGGCGTGACGGCGGTTTTCAGTGCGAACAACTCAATGACAGCAGAAGACATGCCCCAGCGGGCTTCGGCGTGCAATCCATCTATGCACGCCAAAGCCCGCAAAAGGCCAAATCCCAAAGGTCGAGAATCCCAAAACCACCGCGGTCCTAAGGCCGCACAAATTGTTTGGCGTTTGATCCTTTGGAGTTTGTTCTTTTATCCCGATGATCTTTCATCGGGGGTGTGAACACCTTTGACCGCCATCTGTTGCGCGAATGGCTGAAAGTCCTCGGCCTGGTGATGGCGGCGTCACTCGGGCTGCTGATGATGCAGGTGATGTATGACAGCTTTCGCGATTTGCGCGACATGGGGGCGAAGGCGGCCGACATGGCGGTGTATTTCCTTGTGACGGTGCCGAGTTTCTTTGCGATCGTGTTGCCGCTGGCGCTGCTGGTGTCGCTGCTGTTCGCCCTGGGACAGTTGCACCGGCATTTCGAATTCACGCCGATGCGCGCGGCGGGGGTGGGCTTGTTCCGGCTGACGCGCCCGATCTGGGCGGTCGGCGTGCTCTGCTGCCTTTTGTCGTTGTGGTTGAATTCGAGCATCATCCCGTGGTCGGTGGAGCAATCGCGCACGGTTTACGAACAGCTGCAGTTTCGCCGGGAGGCAAAATCGGCGGTGCCGGAACGCGTCGGCGCGGTGTATGACCTGGCGTTCGACAACCAGGTCGGTCGGCGCATGTGGTTTTTCAATCGTTACAGCCAGTTTACGCAGCATGGCTACGGAGTGAGCGTGTCGGAGCTGGATCCGCAGCGGAGGGAGACGAAGCGGTTGCTGGCGGGCGAGGCGTGGCTCGACGCGGCGCGGAAGGCCTGGGTGTTTCGCCACGGGCGCGAACTGGAGTTTGACGTGGAAACGGGTGTGCAAACCAGCTCGGAGCCATTTGATGAAAAACTGGAGCCCGGCTACGATGAGGACCCAAGGCTGATGCTGCTGGTCGATCAGCGGCCGGTGGATTTGTCATTCTTCGAGCTGCGGCGCGTGATTGATTACTACCAGGCCGACGGGAATTCGAAGGGCATCATTTATGCCGTGCGTTACTTCGGGCTGCTGGCGGACATGCTTGGGCCGCTCATTGTCATTGGCATTGCCGTGCCGTTTGCGATGTCGGGCGTGCGGGTGAATCCGGCGGTCGGCGTTTCGAAGGCCATCGGGTTGTTCCTGCTTTACTACGTGCTGAACAATTTTGCGACGTCACTGGCGACCCAACAACTCATGTCGCCCATGTTGGCGGCGTGGCTGCCGAATCTCGGCATGGTGACACTGGCGGCGTGGCTGTTTGCGCGCATGCGGTGAGTGTGCGCAATTCGAATGTAGCCGGCCTCGTTGAGGCCGGGCCGGGGTCACCGACCCCGGCTACAATATGGCGCCCATCGAAATTGAAGCTGCCCTATTTCAGCGTGCCGCTGGCTGATGTGCTTTCGTCGCCCGAGCGCACGAGCACGGTGTAGGAGTTGAGGTTGCGTCCTTCGGGCGAAACGAAAAACACATCGCGGTAGTCCCCGTGGGGAATGTCGAGCTTGTAGAAAATAGGGCGCTCGGGCTCGGGGCTTTCCGCCGTGCGGAATGAACAGGCAACCTCGCTGGGCAGGACACCATTGCTGATGTTGCGAATGCGCGCCCAAATGCGCACCTGGCCATTGTCGAGCGGGTGGGCTTCGATGCGGTCGATCGCGACGAGAACGGTATGGGCTCGCGAGACCGAGGTGTCGAGGGGCACGAGGACAATGCCGGTCCAGTCGTGCATGACGAGATCGGTCGTGACACCGTCAGCCGTCAGGCCCTTGGTTGGTGGACGGTTCGGGTCGATGGTGACTTTATAATCGTCGGGTGGGGTGGTGCCATTGGGCGAAGTGGCCGTTGGCGCGTCGCCTTTTGGCGTGGTGGCGGATGGTGCGAGCACTTTGGGGGCGGCGCCAGTCGGCGAGAGCGAGGCCAGCGCTTGGGGAAACGCGGTCGCAGGATCGATTTTGTGCGGCAGAATAGCCGGCGAGTCTGGTTGCGTGAGACGGGCGACCACGGTCTCCGGTGTGTGCGGCGGCAGCGCTGCTGCTTGCGGTGGTGGTGGTGGCGGCGGGGTTTTATTACAACCGGCCGGCAGCGCGATGAGCGCGGCACTCGTGATGAGCAGAAGCAAAAAGGGGTGTTTCATGGTGGGAG
>Ga0210392_10000108_pt1 | contig 66782 bp, 47 predicted proteins | sample IncBWC30OmetaG_FD_161057 | JGI IMG/M metagenome (GOLD analysis project Ga0210392, IMG submission 161057) | Forest soil microbial communities from Barre Woods Harvard Forest LTER site, Petersham, Massachusetts, United States - Inc-BW-C-30-O ... | reverse complement strand
TTGATGCTGTTTTTAGTGGTTTGCGACTCGGGACATCTCTACGCGCAAAACAATAGCCAACAAAACAACCCATTGAACACTACGGCAGCTCTTAACAACACTCCCAACGACAAGGAGAGCAAGAAAGATAAGAAGGGCAAGAAGCCCAGGAAGAAGCTTCTCCCGGGCTCTTTTGTTGTCGCGCCGATTCCAATCGTTAGTCCGGCAATTGGTGATGGGATTATCCCCGTAGTTGGCTATATCTTCCCGTTTAACAAGAATGACAAGATTTCTCCACCTTCTACCGTTGGCGTTGGCGGATTGATCACGGATAACGGTTCGCGCGCCTATTTTCTAGGTGGCCAATTATTTTTTGACAAGAACAAGTATGAGGTCACGACCGGCTACGCTCACGGCAATATAAATTACAACATTTATGGAGCTGGATTTGTGAATGGTCCACAGGATCTGAAGCTTCCCCTGGTACAAACCGGGGAAGTATTTTTTGCCGAGGCGTTACGTCGCTTCTGGTGGCAGATATTTATAGGGCCTCGACTCACAGTAGGAAGCTCGTTCATTACGGTAGGAACGATAAACAACCCCAACATCCCTCCGATTCCGCCCGATGTAGGTCTTCACACGAACTTGCGTGCTCTGGGGGTGAGGACCGTGCGCGACACGCGTGCCAACCATTTTTTCCCGACCGGAGGATCGAAAGTTGAGTTCACTGCCGACTTTTACGCGCAGGCGCTGGGGAGCAAACAGACATTTCAACAGTACAAATTGCATTTTGACAAATACATGACTGTGCACAAGAACCAGGTCCTGGCGGTGGATGGATATGTCTGCAATGTAGCGGGCGACGCGCCTTTCTACCAGAAATGCATCTACGGAGCGAGCAACGAGCTGCGTGGATATACGGCGGGCACCTATTTCGATCGACACATGTTCACAGCCCAGGCAGAGTATCGTCTATCGCTGCCAAAACGGATTGGCCTGGCGGCATTCGGGGGTCTCGGTTACGTGCGTCCTGGAGACAGTGAATTCTTCACTACCAGTCATTTCCTGCCGGACATTGGGGGCGGTCCACGATTCGAGTTGAGCAAACAATACCACGTGAACCTACGCGCCGATTTTGCACGAGGCGTAGGCAGTTGGACCTGGAGCATGGGTATTGGTGAGGCCTTTTGAAGGAGCCCGGGCCGTTTATTTCATTCCACAAATGAATGTTGTCGTTGTATTTCTTTCGTCGCGTGGCAGCCGTTCGGAGGCTAAGGATGAATTCGGACCACGTAAGCCTGATGGCCCTCGTAGTTATCTTCGGGGGAGGGATCCTGGGTATCGTGCTGCGCCGCGTGTTGCCTCGAGAGCACTTCGTTCCTGCGTCGGAAACCGTGATCAAGCTGGTGACTGGCTTTGTGATGACCATGACTGGAATCATCCTCGGAATGCTCGTATCTTCCGCCAAGGCATCCTACGATGGGCAGAAACTCCTGGTCGCTCAGATAGCATCCGATGTAATTCTTCTGGACCGCGCCATGGCGGTGTATGGTTCAGAGACCGATACGATCCGCATCGACATACGTGAGGCACTCGAAGCCGCTGAGGATCGCGTGTGGCCTGCTAGGGCATCCGCACAGGTGACGTTGCATCCCGAGGACAAGATGGATCTCGTTGAAGCAGAATTGAATGCGCTGGAGCCGAAAACGAGCCGTCAAGCGTATGCCAAAACGCATTCGATGACCGTACTCAACGATTTGGAGCGATCCAATTGGCTGCTCTTTGTTCAGTCGGATACCAACAAGCTCTCGGTGCCACTGCTGGTCATCCTGGTCTCGTGGATCGTGGCGATTTTTATCAGCTTTGGCCTTTACGCGCCACCTAATCCCACGGTGATCGTGACCATACTCGTGGGTGCCTTTGCAGTCTCGGCGGCCATCTTCATCATTGTTGAGATGTATTCGCCGTTCAGCGGCATGATGAGGATCTCGTCCGACCCGATTCGTGAAGCAATTGCCCAGGTCGGCCATTGAAATTGGCTTCTTCGGGTCACGGTGTCACACATCGCAGCGCCGATATTACAGCCTGCTGGTGGCGGAGTTTTGACCCACTCCTTGCTGCTGTCACATTTGACAGTTCCCAACGTCGAAGCGGCGAACTACGCTGCTTGCCAGAATGAATTAATTCTCCGCTGGGCGTAACGGATTCATCACCCTCCATAAATCGGTAACGCGGATACGACACACCCAGCGTTTACGGCAATGAAGAAAGGCTATCCAGTGTCGTGGCGAGAGAACTCTGATTCGCCATTGTGCAAACTGGAACTCCTGGCAGCGGAGATCGAAGTGGAAGCTGTCATGTGATTGTTCAACCTCTCACACCGAAGTCGGGTGTGATTTCCGCGCCTATACCGGCGAATTCAACATAACCCGAAAAGGAGTAAGACATGGCTACTGAAAAGCCCAATATTCTAATTCTCTGGGGCGATGATATCGGTTGGTGGAATATCAGCTTCAACAGCCGCGGCCAGATGGGCTACCGTACCCCGAACATCGACCGCGTCGGAAACGAAGGTGTCGTCTTCACCGATTACTACGGCCAGCAGAGCTGTACCGCCGGACGCGCCGCCTTCATCACCGGCCAGAATCCGCTCCGCACTGGCCTCACCAAGGTTGGCATGCCTGGCGCGAATCTCGGTCTCCAACCGGAAGATCCCACGATCGCAGAGATGCTCAAGCCGCTCGGCTATGCCACCGGCCAGTTCGGCAAAAACCACCTCGGCGACAAAAACGAGTTCCTGCCGACGGTGCATGGCTTCGACGAGTTCTTTGGCAATCTCTATCACCTCAACGCCGAAGAAGAGCCCGAGCTTCCGGATTATCCCAAGGACCCCAGGTTCCTTGCGGCCTTCGGACCGCGCGGCGTCCTCCACTGCAAGGCGACCGACACCGTGAGCACGCTGCCCGACGATCCGCGGTTCGGACCTATCGGCAAGCAGACCATCGAAGATACTGGCCCACTCACCAAGAAACGCATGGAGACTGTCGACGAGGAGATCACCGCTGCCGCCCTTAGCTGGATGGAAACCCAGGCGAAAGCGAATAAGCCCTTCTTCCTGTGGTACAACTCCACCGCCATGCACTTCCGCACGCACGTAGCGCCGAAAAACATCGGCAAGAGCGGCCAGGATCCGTACAGCGATCGCATGGTTGTTCACGATGAGCAGATCGGCATGATGCTGGATAAGCTCGACGAGCTTGGCATCGCCGACAACACCCTGGTGATGTACTCCACCGACAACGGGCCCGAGAACGATACCTGGCCCGACGGTGCCAACAGTCCATTCCGCGCGCAGAAGGACACCAACTGGGAAGGTGCATGGCGCGTTCCATGCTTCATGCGCTGGCCCGGTAAGATCAAGGCCGGTTCCACGCTCAATGGCGTCATGTGCCACCAGGACATGCTGCCAACCATCCTGGCCGCGGCTGGCGAGCCGAACATCAATCAGAAGTTGATCGATGGCTACACTGCGGGCGACAAGACGTTCAACGTTTGCATCGACGGAATCAATATGGTGCCCTGGCTGACCGGCGAAGTGAAGGATAGCCCAAGGGAGCACTTCTTCTACGTTAGTGACGACGGCGGAATTATGGCGATTCGTATCGGCGACTACAAGTTGACGTTTGAATCGCAGGACTGCCCCGGGACCATGAAGTTGTGGCAGCACCCGTTCACCAAGCTGCGGGTTCCGTATATTCACAATCTTCGTCGCGATCCGTTTGAGCGCGCCGATTTCAACTCCAATACCTACTGGGATTGGGTCGTGGATCACGTTCCGTACCTCTACGCAGCCCAGGCAATCGTTGCTGGCCAGGTGGCGAACTTCATCAAGTTCCCACCGCGCCAGAAGGCAGCGTCCTTCAACCTGGATACGGTGATGGCGTCGCTGGGACCAGCCCAGGCCGCAGCAGCCGCAGCCAAGGCAAAGGCCGCGGCGGAAGCCAAGACCGAGGCCGCAGCAGCGAAGAAATAGCAACCGCCAACTGGAGCGCCCAGCAATGGGTGCTCATAAACCTCATTCGAAGGGGAGATCAATCGTCTCCCCTTCGAATGCAGAAATTCCGAGATAACGACTGCTATAAGCGCTTCCCCGATCATCTGCTGGGGACTTCCTGGACCGACACATTTGAATCCAAGGTCAAGCGGTGCTTGGGGACTTATCTCGAGTCTTCGACAAACAGTGATGGCTTCAGTGATGGCTTCGCTCGATTGGTACCGCATGGTCCGGCACCGAACTGAGAGCGTGCTGTCGGAAGAAGCGTCCGCCGAAAACAGATGCACCCCGTCCCCTGGAGGGAACAATGATCAGGAACTTAGCAACAAGAGTGTTAACCGCGTCGCTGTGCTTCCTGCTGGTCATTGTGACCGGGCCGTTCGGAGCTGAGGTTCAACTATCGGCACAAGAGGCAGCGACGAATTATTCCGGACAAGGCGCACCGTTGACGGCGCAAGAGTTGCAGGGACTGGCCGCTCCTATCGCCCTCTACCCGGACGCCTTGGTTGCCCAGATTCTTGGCGCTTCTACCTTCCCTGACCAAGTTGCCAGCGCCGGTATGTGGCTTGAGCAGAACCAGAGCCTCACCGGCCAAGCCTTGCTGCAGGCCGTTAATGCGCAGTCGTGGGAGCCGAGCGTGAAGGCGCTCACGCAATTTCCCACGGTACTGACCAACATGGCCAAGAACCTCAGTTGGACATCCGCGCTGGGCGAGGCCTACGCGACACAGTCCGCCGACGTGATGACCGCGGTGCAGGTATTGCGCGCAAAGGCGCAGGCTGCCGGCAATCTCAAGTCTGGCTCGCAGATTACGGTGGTGCAGCAGGCGCCGAATGTCATCGTCATTCAGCCCGTGAATCCGCAGGTGGTGTATGTTCCCACCTATAACCCCGCAGTGGTGTACGGGTACCCCTACGTTGTGCCCGGGTATAGCACTGCAGCAGTCGTGACCACCGGTGTGATCGCATTTGGAGTAGGCATCGCTGTTGGCATGGCGATCAGTGGTGGCTACGGGTGGGGCTGGAATTCATGGAACTGCGGCTGGCACGGTGGCACGGTTGTCTACCACGGCGGTTCGTACTACGGGAACTCTGCCTGGCATGGCAGCAGCTACTACGGCTCGAATGGGTACGGTGGCTATGGCAGCGCTTCAAGGGGCTATAACCCCTCGACCGGAACCGTTGCGCGTGGGGGAACCGTCTCGAACGGTTACGGGTCAGTCAGCGGAGGTCAGGCGTACAACACAAGAACCGGCGCCTCCGCAGCTACGGTGCAGGGCTCCAACGCTTACGGCAGCTATGGTGCCTCGACGGCTTCGAAGAACGGCACCACTGTTAACGCTCAGCACCAATCAAACTACAACGGGACCACCGGGCAGGCGCATTCGTCAAACGGCGGGAGCGCATATGCTGCTTCGGGGAAGTATGGCAATAGCGCTGCTGTCGCTCAGACCGCAAATGGAAACAAATACGCTTCGGCCAACGGGAACACGTACAGCAATACAGGAAACGGCTGGAGCGGCAATTCGAACAACACCCAGAAGGCCAACAGCTACAATTCATCCGCATCGAAAGGTTACGGATCACAAGAAAGATCGAGCAGTTCATCGGCCTTCGGCGGCGGCGGCAGCAACGGGTGGCAATCCAGGGCTGACAGTTCCCGTGGCGCGTCCAGCATGGGCGGCGGCGGCGGCTGGAGTCGCGGTGGCGGAGGAGGTCGTCGATGACTCATTGCGGACCGCCGGATCCCGTGGACGAGACGAACCACAGAATTGCTATCAAGCCAAATTTATGGAGGACTATGATGTCGCTCAACGGACGTAGAGTCGGTGTAACCAGTGGCTTAATCTTGGCGGCGGTGATGGTCGTTCTGGTTGCCTGCAAGAAAACGCCTTCGTACGAAACCTTTGCCAGTCCCGATGAGGCTGGCGATGCGTTATTGCAAGCGGCCAAGTCAGGGGATCAGGACCAGGTGTTGGCAGTCTTCGGCCCTCAATCAAAGAACGTCTTTTATTCGGGGGACGCTACACAAGACAAGGCCTCGATCGACGCATATGTTCAGGCTTATGGGACGATGCACCGGTGGCGCAAGATGCCGGATGGCGCGCAACTGCTATTGGTGGGAGCTGACAATTTTCCATTCCCAATCCCGCTCAGGAAAGCCAGCGATGGAAAATGGTTCTTTGATGCTGGAGCCGGGGAAGAGGAGATACTAAGGCGCCGCATCGGGCGAGACGAGTTAGCCGTGATAGACGTCTGTTACGCCATTGCGGATGCGCAGGCCCAGTACTATTCTCAACCTCGAAATGGCGAAAGCACACAACAGTTCGCGCCAAAGTTTATCAGCGATCCAGGCAAACAAAACGGATTGTATTGGGAGTCGGCGCAAGGTCAGCCGCCGAGCCCGCTCGGGCCGGTGGTGGCCTTTGCAACCGGAGAGGGATATAACGTCAAGCCGAATGAGCACGTGCCTTTCCACGGCTACTATTTCAAGATGCTGAGCAACCAAGGAAGCAATGCCCCTGGCGGTGCAAAGGACTACTTAGTCAATGGAAAGATGGCGGGTGGGTTTGCATTGGTCGCGTATCCCTCTAACTACGGTAACTCGGGAGTGATGACCTTCATCATTAATCAGGATGCTGTGCTGCTTCAAAAAGACCTTGGCAAGACAACCAACCAAACTGCAGAGGCAATGACAGCGTTCGATCCTGACAAAAGTTGGAGCATTGTTTCGGAATAATTAATTGTCAACGAATTAGCGCCGAGCCTTCCTCGCTAGCAGCCGCGCGGAAGGCTCGGCGTTGTCATGCGCAAAACATGATCCGGCCCGGGTCACCTTGACGAATCTTGCGTATAGTGGAAACGTGCTTGTACAGATCAGTGCAAGCAAAATAGAGGGCCCGCGCCAGATACCAATGAATGGTTCCCGTCAGTGGCGTTTGATTTGCCGGTCTATCCTGCGCGCTCACATGAGCTGGCGGCTTAGTTTGCCATCAATCTGCATCCTCCTGGTATTTTCCCCGCAGTTCCCAACTGCACCGTCTTTTGCAGAACCAGCCGCAGGGCCTATTAAGGCCGTTGCGCCGTTTTACGGCGAAGACGACCCTCTACCTCTTGTCCGGGTTGAACATGGGATTGGAACCAGGGTCGAGCCTGCTCTGAAAGCTCGCGCGTGGATTTATGCGCACGCATTGGATGAGTTACGGTTCGCACGTCACTTCGCGCGCACAGATCCTACGTGCAGTATCGTGATTGATCGCGAAGTTACCCTTGGGGAGCTCGCTAAATGGCGGGTCATAGGACTAGGCATCTTCCTCCTTCTTCTATCCCTGCTCGTAGGCATATTTGTCTGGTTGGTCATCCTCCAGAGACGCCACGCAAGGCAACTGGAGGGCCAACGGCGCCTTGCAGGCATTGTCGAATCGGCCGAAGATGCTGTGATTGCGGTGGATACCGAGCAACGAATTGTGATCTTCAATGCGGCGGCAGAAAAGATCTTCGGATGCGGCGTCGATGAGGCCGTGGGATCTTATCTGGATCGCTTCATTCCCGGGAGTTTTCGTGCGCAGCATAGTAAGAAAGTTCTTCAATTTGGTGAATCCGAGCAGGATACCCGGTCAATAGGCGGCCTCAACACCTTCATGGCGCTCCGGGCCAACGGCGAGGAATTTCCTATTGAAGCCTCGATCTCGCATGTCGAGACCGCCAGCGGTAAACTCTTTACCGCTATCATTCGCGACAATACGGAACATGAAAAGGCAGAGCGCCAATTGCATCAGAGCTATGAGCTCAATCTGTCGATTCTGCAATCGCTGAAAAATCACCTGGCCGTGTTGGACGCGGACGGAACCGTCATCGCGGCTACCGCGCGAGGTCCTGAGTTTATCGCTGTAAGTGGGATCAACCTGCTTGAAATTCGTGTAGGCGATAACTATCTCGAAACGTGTAGAGCGCTCGCAGAGCATGGCGACCGGGACGTAGTCGCGGCGCTCGAGGGCGTGAAAGCGGTTTACGACAGAAAGATGAAGTACTTTGAAATGCGATACGACTACAAAGAGGGCATTGACAAGCAGTGGTTTCTGATGACCGTCATGCCGATGAGATATCCCGGGCGAGGAGTCGTGATTTCGCACGAAGACATCACCGTGCGCAAGCGGCACGAGCAGGCGATCCATGAACTCAATGGCCGCTTGATCAATGCCCAGGAGGAGGAACGTCGCCGCATCGCCCGCGAATTGCATGACGACATTAATCAGCAAGTCGCCATGCTTGCTATCGACCTGCAGCAGATGAAAGTGCTCTTCCCGAAAGAATCAACTGAAGGGATTGCGAGAGTCGATGTCCTGTGGGAAAGGACCCACGCGCTTTCGCTGGATATTCAGCATCTCTCGCATCAGCTTCACTCCACCAAACTCGATCATCTTGGGATCGCGGCCGCCCTGCGGGGTCTGTGCAGCGAGGTTTCGGAACAATGCAAAATCGCAATTGAATTCGAGTTCAAGCGGGTGCCGGCGGAAATCGGCACGGGGGTTGCTCTGAGCATCTTCCGCGTCGCGCAGGAGAGCCTGCATAATGTCGCCAAGCATAGCCACGCATCGAATGTGCGTGTGGAGCTCTTGGGGAGCGCTGACTCGATCATGCTGCGCATCAAGGACAACGGCACCGGATTCGACCCCGAAGAGAATCAGGGCGTAAGTGGCTTGGGAATGGTTAGCATGAGAGAACGGATGCGCCTGGTTAACGGAACCCTGACAGTGACCTCAACGCCATTATCTGGAACACTCATCGAAGCCAAAATTCCTATCACGCATGGCGACCCTGCGTCACAAGCGGCACACGGGAATTAAGGCTTCCCGGCGACGATCTGCCGAGAGAAGGTCACGCAGAAGCCTTGCCTGCAACTCTCTGTCTACGGGTGCAGCACGGGTGGTGCGATGTAGCCGAAATCCTGTTCAAGGATGGTAGCGATTGCGAGCACGTCTTCATCGCCATAAGGGCGTCCGGCAAGCTGCAGGCCGATCGGAAGGCCCTCTGCGGAGCGGCTGATCGGAACGACCGCGGCAGGAGCACCAAGCAGATTGAACCACTGCGTGAAGCGCATGGCATCAAGGTAGGCGAGTGGCCGCGATGCTCCATTCGCATCATGCAATGTCCAGTTGCGTTCGCCGTGACGAAACGCGGGGATCGAGCAGACGGGGCTTAGCAGGATAGGGAAGTCGCGCATCTCCGAGAGCAGTTGCGATCGGACGATATCGGTCTCGCACCAGGCATCGAGCAGTTCGGCGGCCGCGAGCGGCGGGTACGTGTGGGCGATCGACAGGAAGTCAAGGAACGTGGGACTGAAGTCGGACTCGCGGCCGCGGCCCAATCGCTCCAGCAGCAGGGCGCCGCAGCGGGCAAAGAAGGTGTACCAGAGTTCTCGCGCGCGCTCGAGAGAAGCGGGCCGAAATGGCTCGACGTGAAACCCGTGGCGACGCAGCGAGTGCACGGCGTCCTGCACGGCCTGCCGCGTCTCCGCTGTTACAGGAACCAGGCCATCGTCTTCGAAGTAGCCGATGCGGATTCTCTTGAAAGCTTCCGGGGCCGAAGGTCGGTAGGGAACGGGCGCGGCGATGGGGTCGATGTCGAGTGCACCGGAGACTACGCGGAACAGCAACGTGACATCCGCCATGGTTCTGGCCATCGGGCCAACGGTGCCGAGTAAGGAAAATGGTCCCACATTGTCCGGGAGATGGCCAGCCGTAGGAATGCGGCCGGGCGTTGGCTTCATCGCGCAGATGCCGGTGAAGTGAGCAGGCTCGCGAACCGATCCGCCGCCATCCGAGCCAAGGCCTCCCGCCGAGAGTCCGGCTGCAATTGCCGCTGACTCACCGCCGCTCGAGCCGCCTGAGGTGCGCGTCAGATCCCACGGGTTGGACGTGCGACCGTATAGGCGGTTGTCAGTCTCGTAGGCCATGAGAAACTCAGGGCAATTAGTCGTTCCAAGGATCAGCGCACCAGCTTTGCGCAGACGCTTGACAGTCTCAGCGTCGTCTGTTGGCCGATGGCCCTTATTGAGGAGACTGCCGGTCTCGCACAAGTGGCCTGCGACGGAGATAGAGCTCTTCACGGTGAGCGGAAGACCATGCAGCAGACCGCGTGGCGACGTCGAGCGATCCAGCGCCATCGCTTGATGGCGAATGTCTTTCGGATCGAAATCAATCAGCGCATTCAGGCTTGGATTTAGCTGTTCAATGCGTTGGATGTGCATGTCGGCGAGTTCGAGAACGGAGAGTTTCTTCGCCTCCAGAAGGGCGAGCAGATCGACAGCGGGTTGCGTGAGAAGATCGGTCAATTCAGATTTCCTATGGCTGGGTTTCCGGTGTCGACGCTTGCGGAACGTAGTTGAACTTGAATGAGCGATCCACCGCACCCGACTCAAAGCGGGTGTTGTACTCGAGCTGATAGGCCGTGTGAGCAGCGTCCGTCGGGTAGTGCTCGGTTGCCGGATAGGGATAGCTGCTCATCCCATGGAAGGGCAGGCTGCCGACGCTGAACGGTCTGGCCTCGTAGAAGTCCATGTCCTTCACAAAGCCATTCGCGTAAAAGAAGTAGTCGCGCGACCAACCCTTGGGCAGCGCGGGGAGAGTGGCCGCGCTAAACTCCAGGTCCATGTCCTCACCAGTTCCGAAGATCACGAACTCGTCGTCAATCGCGTGCAGGAGCGGCGTCACATCGCCGTATCGCGTGTACGCTCCGCGATGTGGAACGAAGGGCCCAGTGGCGCTCATACGCTGATAGTTGTAGGTGAGGTCGCCCGGCGTGCGCCCATCCAGCTGTTGCGGATATCCGCGGAAGGCCAGCGTGGCATGGGCCAGCGGAAGCTCAGTGGACTGCGTTGCTAACCCCGCGTTATCAGGCTGCTGTGGTGGCGAGGCTTCGTTGTCGACCAGCGCCTGGTCCCAGTAAATTTGCAGGTTGGTTGTGATGCGCAAACGCGTTACGCCGGCAGGAAACTTGCCCGTGAGATCAACCGTGACGGTGCGCGGCAAGCCGGCAGGAAAGCCCATGTCGGCAACCACCTTTCGCCAGGAACCATCGGGCATCTGAGCCTCAATATACGGCGGAATGGGCGAGAGGCCCGCCTGCCATGCAGAGTACATAGAACTCGCTGAGAAGTATTCGATGAACCCATGCAGCAGAAGTTGGAGAGGCCACTGCGGCGACCACGCCCCAATGTCGATGGTCAACGAATGAAGATTTGCGAAGCCAGCGAATGGAAGGTTGGTGAAGTCGCGGACATAAGTCCGTGTCTCGCGATCACTGATATTGCGCTGGCGGAGCACGTCGAGCACGTTGTTGCCGTGGTCGTCCCAGGCGCCGGCCAGCGGACGCGCGGCTGCGGCAACGATTGTCTTTTCCTTGGCGAAGGGCCGCTCGGAGAGAAAACCTTCGTTGGGAAAGACACTCGTCCCGGACGGGTGATCGATGGCGACCAGCCGAACCTGGTCGACAAAGTTGACCTCCTCCATGGGCTCGCCGAAGCGAAGACTGAAGAGTCCGTTGCGCTGCTGCAGTTGATCACCCTCCACCTTGATCCACTCGTCGGGGTCTGGAATATTTGTGCGCGCAGGCGACACCCAGTGACCAATCACCGCCGCGCCGATCACATCCGCGACGAAGTTGTAGCGGGTTCCATTCCATGCAAAGAGGGTTGGGCACGAACTCCCGCGACGATCGATCTCGGTAATGGGATGCAGGTCGCTCGCCGCGACATCGATCTCATCCTGCGGAACTCCGGTGGGCCACAGCAGTCTCACCAGGTCCGCCTTGTCTGCGCTGCCAAGGCCGGCAAGAATCTCGCGCTGGCCGGTATCCTCCCACTTCTGCCAGAGCCCATTTGCGAAGACCTGAACCTTGGTGCCGATACCAGTCTTGTTGTCCGCAGCGCCATGCAGCACGACGTGCAGCGAGTGGTTGCGGTTGCCACCGACATTCGCAAGCAGCACGCTCGAGCCGTCCGCGTGGGTCACAATCAAATCCGCAGCGCCCGTGTGATTTACGTCGTCCGCAAGCAGCGAGCGCGGTGAGCGAAGATGGATTTCATTCAGTTTGAGTTCTGCGCTGACATCCACGAAGCCGGCGGGTCCAAGATTGCGCAGCACTCGAAGTTCAGGACCACGCCGCGTTTGCACCAGCGCTGCAATATCAATCCAGCCGTCATTGTCGAAGTCAATCGGGATCGCCGCTGTGGCGCTGAGAACGTCCTTCATCGGCAGTGTAACGCGCTCGAAGTTTTTGCCATCGACGTTGCGCCAAAGCGTCACGCCCGGTTCGCTGGAGTGCGACAGAAGTACATCCATCCACCCATCCTTATTGAAGTCCAGGGTAGCAACCGAGACGGTCGGCGGCAGGCTCGCCGTGTACAGTGGCGAAGACCCGAACGGTCCTTCACGATGATTCGAGAAGAAGGTAGGAGCAGAGGTTTTGCCCGCCACCAGTAGATCCACGGCACGGTCATTGTTCAGATCTGAAAGGATTGCCGCAGACGTCGGAGCCGTCCCTTCAAGTCCGGCCGGCTTGGTCCAATCCGTGAAGGTCTTGTTGCCGTTGTTGCGCCACAGCGCGTTGGCCGATCCATGCGAGGCCGTCGGAGTTCCTGTGATGAAGAGGTCGAGATCCCCATCATGGTCATAGTCGACGAACATCAGGCTGGTCGGGTGGCTGGTATCCGAAATGCCAGAGACGGCAGTGGCATCTTCAAATTTCCCGTTGCCAAGATTGCGATAGAGCGCGATGCGATCCTGTCCATCCGGGCTGGTCACCGCCAGCGCCAGGTCCGGAAGTCCATCGTTGTCAAAATCGCCGACGGCGCACGCGAGACCCGTGCCAGCGAGGTGAATGCCCGTAACGGTGGAGGGAACTTCCGCAAATCGAGTCGAACCCGCGCGGTCAAACACGCGGATAGCATCGTCGCCTTTGCCCATCAGGATAATCGCTGGTTCGTTGTCGGATGATGGATCCAGGAGGCATGCTGCGCCGCTCATGCCGGTCGTTGCCGTGGCCGCAGGGTGCGAGCTCCACGACTCGCGGAACGTGACCGGGATCATCGCTTCAACGCGGGTCGGCGCAAGCGCAGCATCTTCCACGCGCGCGTAGATTCCTTCCTCTCCATAGTTGTGCGAGAGCGGCGTCCCGAGCTTGGTGGAGCTGATATGTTGAAAGCGAGCAAGAGCCTGCTGGGCGCCGGCCGTGTCCCCTTCGCGGCGAAGAACGCGCGCAAGACCAAACAAAGCAGAAGCGTGATGCGGGTCCAGCTCCAGCGCCTTCTGATACTCCGCCTTCGCGGCTGAAAGATTGTTCAGCTCGAAATCGACGGACGCAATCATGTAGTGCGTGTCAGGATCGCCCGGCCGAAGCGCGGCAACCTTCTGGAAGGCCTCCAGAGCTTTGTCTGGTTGATTCTCGTTGCGATAGAGCAGACCAAGGGCATACCAGACATGAGGATCCTTCGGATCTTCGACGGCCGCCGCCTCAAACAGTTGCTTCGCGTCCGGCAGCTTCTGCAGATACATGAGGGCGATGCCTTCATTCACCTTGGCCAGGGTGAGGCTCGGATCGGCCTTGGCTGCGGCGGCAAAGGTGCTGACCGCGCGGTCGAGGAACTGCTGGCCTACCAGCGCAGTCCCGAGATTGTTGAGGCGCGCCGCCTCAATCGCTGAGGTCTGCTGCTGGGCGCGGAGCATCGGGGAAAATGCCGCTGAAATGACCACCACACCCAGGCTCAGGCGCCGCGTGGCTCGTGCTGCAATGTTGCGTTCATCGAAGAAGACAGGCATGTTCGCTCGCGTTCGAGGCTGTTGATTGTTCCAAAGATCCGGTGATTAAGATATACGCCTGATCGCTAGTTTCAGGGCGTCGCATACGGCTGCGATCTGTGAATCGTTAATCCGATTGAAGAAGGGAAGCGCAATGGTGCGCGAGGCGATCGACTCGGTAACGTGAAGGTCCGCGGCAGTCAGAAGGTCGGCGTAGGCCGGCTGCAAATGAATGGGTGCGAAGTATCGAGCGCAGCCGATGCCGGCCTGCTCAAGCTCCTTGATCACCTGGTCTCGGTGCGCGGCAGTAAACGCATCTGCAAGACGGACCACATAGACGAACCAGCTGATACGGCGGCCAGGGATCTCGTCGATCGGAAGAGTGAGGCGAGTCTCTGCGCATAGCTGCCGGTGATAGATGCGCGCGATTTCCTCGCGCCGGTCGAGAATAGCGGCCAGGCGCCGCATCTGCCCAATTCCGAGCGTGCACGCGATCTCGGACAGCCGATAGTTGTACCCAATCTCTGTGTGTTGCACCCAGCTGTCAGTCGGCGCGCGCCCCTGGTTGCGCAAGCTCCGCATCCGCGCAGCAAGATCGGGATCGCGCGTCACGATCATGCCGCCCTCGCCGGTCGTGATCTGCTTGTTGGGATAGAAGGCGAAGACGGCAACGTTGCCGAAGGAGCCAATCGGCTGCGAGTCAATGGTCGCGCCGAGAGCTTCACAAGCATCCTCAATCAAGGCAAGCTTATGGTGCTGCGCGAGCGCCACCAGCGCGGGCATATCGGCAGGAACGCCGAACGTATGTACGACGACGATGGCCCGCGTGCGCGAGTTGACTGCCCGCTCGACCGCGGCCGGCGACAGGTTAAGCGTGATGCAGTCAATGTCAGCAAACACAGGAGTCGCGCCAACATAACGAATCGCGTTGGCTGCGGCGATGAAGGTGAACGAGGGAACGATGACCTCGTCGCCCGCGCCGATCCCGAGCGCCAGCATCGCGAGGTGCAGCCCTGCGGTGCCCGAGCTTACCGCAACTGCGTGCGCGACCCCCGTCAGATGCGTGAACGTCGCCTCGAACTCTGTCAGACGCGCCCCCAGGCTGAGTTGTGGGGAGCGCAGTGTCGCAGCCACGGCTTCAATTTCAGCTTCGGTAACATCGGGCGATGAGAGAGGAATCTTCGGCGAAGTCATTTGGCTGACAGAAGCTCCGCGGGAAGTGACTGGGCGCGCTTGTGCAGCAAACTCTCGAGCGGTGTCGAGGTCAGCACACCCACGATTCGCTCCGCAGCGTGACCATCGCCGTAGATGTTCTTCATGGATCGAAGGCTCTCGCGGAAAGCAGGCCGTCGGGACCGGGCAACCTGCACGAGGATGGAGCCGACCGAAGCCGCAGCATCCAGAACGTTGGGACCACGCTCGCGACCTTGCTGCCGCATTCCTACGTTCACCACCGGCAGCGCAAAGGACGCAGCCTCCATGATGCCGCTGCTGGAGTTGCCCAGCAGCACACTTGCCTCGCGCAGAAGGCTCCAATAGGTAATCGAAGCAAGGTTGATAAACAAATGCGCGTCAGGATGTACATTGCAAAACGCTCGAATGCGAGCCATCAGCTCGTGGCTCCCGGCGTCGGCATTGGGATAGCAAAAGATGATCTGCCCGGAAAGACCTTCGATTGCTGCGAAGACCGCATTCGCTTCGGCCGTTGTGTCCTTGAAGAGGGTAACGGGGTGATACGCAACGACGATAACATCCTCCGCCAGCGAAACCTCAAGCGCCCTCTCAAGTTCAGCGCGCGTGAGCAGGGTGCTGCGGCGGATGTGGTCCAGCGAGGGCGCGCCGGCGCGATGCACACGCCACGGCTCTTCTCCCATGGAGATCACCCGGGCCCGCGCAATATCGGTCGAGGTGAAATGAAGGTGAGCCATCTTGGTGAGTGCGTTGCGGACAGCATCGTCGATAGCGCCCTCGCTGATCTCGCCCCCTTCGATATGCGCGACGGGGATCCGCAAGGTAAGTGCGACGCTGGCCGGTGCAAGCATCTCGTAGCGATCCGCGATCAGCAGCAACAGGTCCGGGCGCATGTGGGCGAGCGCGTCCGTGAGGCCGAGAACCGCAAGCCCAAGCGTCTTGGCCATACCGACGTCGCTGTCCGAACTGAGCAGGCATTCAATTCGCGACGCGATCGGAAAGCCGTCCCGCTCGATCTCGCTGACCGTGGCGCCGAACTCGGGCGAAAGATGCGCTGCGAGCACGATCAACTTGAGGTCAACTTCAGGATGCGCTTGGAGATCCCTTAGCACCCAATAGAGATGGCTGTAATCGGCGCGCGAGGACGTGACGACCGCGATGGTGCGTTTCATGCGCGCATCTCCGTTGCCAGCCTCAGCGCAGAGTCTTCCTTGCGCGCGGCCAGGATCAGGCTACTGGGTTGGTACTCGGGCACAAGGAACTGAATCGCGCGTAGCAGTTCCTGCAAGTCGCGCCCACGGGCAGCATCGCGGAGCGTGTCCAGTGCATCGCTCATCTCCGCCGCAGCAGGTATCGGGGTGTGGATGGTCCGCAGACCCGAGCCACCGAGCTCATCTTGCGAACGCAGCGACTCGGGGCTCGAAACAAGCTGTTCGGAAAGCTTGTCGCCAGGGCGCAACCCGGTGAATTCGATGGACGCCAGGCTTTGGTGGTGCGCAATTAGATATCGCGCCAAGTCGAGGATGCGGACCGCAGGACCGACGCTGGGGAGAATGAGCGCCTTGTCGGATTCCACATCCAGCGCGGCGAATAGTACTCGGACAGCTTCGTCCAACGTGATGAAGTAGCGCTGCGCCTCGGGGTGGGTTACGCTGACCGGGCCGCCCAAGGCAATCTGCTCAAGAAACAATGGAAGCACGCTGCCCTGCGAACCCATCACGTTGCACAGGCGCGCCACCTTCATGCGTGTGGAACCCGGCAGGCTGAGAAGAAGGAGCTCTGCGATGCGTTTGGACGCGCCCATGATACTGCGCGGTTCAACCGCCTTGTCCGTGGAGACGAGAACAATCTGTTCTACCTCGTGTGCGATCGCAGAATGCGCCAGGGCATACGTGCCGAACACGTTCTGTTCAATGGCCGCAAACGGATTTTGTTCCATCAATGGAACGTGCTTCAGAGCTGCTGCGTGGAAGATGATCTCGGGTCGATGCTCCGTCAAGGCACGATCGAGCGTATCGGAATTGCAGACGTCGCCGAGAAGGGAAACATGTTCTCTCGAACCAGCCTCATGCAGACTGCGATCGACCTGGTAGAGCCCATTCTCCGAGCTGTCGAGGAGCACCAGGCTGGCAGGCAGGGACGCCGCCGCTGCATGCGACAAGGCCGATCCGATGGACCCTCCCGCTCCCGTAATCAGAACGCGTCTTCCTGTCAGGGACCGCGATCCGAGCAGCCGCCAACTCGCCGGAGAGCTCGGTGCGATCAGCCGGTCCCAGAACACGGCACCGTGACCCTGGGGCCCGGCAATGCGAAGATCCGTTGAAGCCGCCGTTTGCATGTGTCTACAGTCTAGAGAATTTCTCCGCATCGGTCACAACTGCCGGTTTCTGCGTGCAATACCCGGCGTGTCCATCGATCGGTGGAGGAGGACACCCTTCAATAAGTCCAATACGCCACACGTCTAAGTTGGTATACCTGAATCATCTCCCAACGATCAGAAGCTTGAAAGAGCGCGCCGGCGGACCGTTCCGCTTGCGCGAAGGCCTTTATGGACGTCGTCGGGAAGATCGCATGTGCAGGTTTGGGTATAGCCCTGTGCTTTGGGTGTGAGGCGGCTGCCTTCACGCAGCGTGCCACGCAGCCCGGCATTTCCGTCGCCGCGAAGAGGTTGCAGGGTCCCACAGACATCGCCTTCATTCAGACGCTCGAATTCAGACCGGGCAATCCCGCGCAGCGCTTTCCGCTTGGCAGCCGGCTCGTGCGCTTGCGCCTCGGGGCCGATGGCACGGCATCCTCCATTGCCACCCCCCTGACGCTACAGTTCTTTGCCGCTGCTGATCCCCAGGTCTCTTTCGACGGCAGCGAGCTGCTCTTCGCCGGCCAAGCCCAGCGCGGCGCCACGTGGCAGATATGGGCGATGCCGGTGGACGGCGGGGCTTCACGGCAGATCACTCATTGCGCCGGAGATTGTGTCCAGCCCGCGTACCTGCCGGGTGGCGAGATCGCTTACACGTCGCTGCGAGGCGCGGAACCTGCCCGTGCGTCGGAGGTGCAAGTCTGCCGCAACGACGGATCTGATGTGCATCCGATTACGTTTGGGCCCGGCAGGTACGAAATCGAGGCCGTTTTGCGCAGCGGCCGACTGCTGCTGTCTGCCGAGTCGCCGCTGGGGGACAGCCGTGAGGCAGAACCGCTGCGAACACTGTATCTGGTCGACCCGGATGGGTCAGGGTTGATGCGGCTGCGACAAGACGATCGTGCGCGGGCTACTCATAGCAGCGCTGTCGAGCTGGCGGACGGGACCATCCTCTTCATGCAGCGGAATGCGACGAGCACTTCGGAAGGGCGCCTCGCCTGGATCCGTCCCGGAGCCTTGAACGCCACGGCCATCGAGCACACGCATTCGGAATATGCGTCGGCGACCGCGCTCGACGATGAGACGCTGCTGGTATCGCGGCGCGCCCCGGGACTTCGCTTCGATCTGTATCAACTCTCTCTAAACAGTGGCGGCCGCGAGCAGTTGCTCTACCGGGATGCGCACGCGTCGAGCGTTCAGGCCGTTCATATTGTTCCCCATCCCGCAGCGCTCGCTTACCGCAGCATTTTGCATCCGGATCGTACATCCGGACGCATCATTTGTCTCGACGCCTATGCTTCCAAAGATTTTGCTAACGGTCGCTTGCCCGGGCCGATCGTGCGCGTGCGAGCTCTCATGAAGACGCAGAGCGGCGAGAAGATTCTGGGAGAAGCCCCGGTCGAACGCGACGGATCGTTTTACGCGACAGTGCCCGCGGATCTGCCGATACGCCTGCAGTTGATTGGCGCAGAGGGTGAAGTTCTGAAGCAGCAGCGCAGCTGGATGTGGGTGCGTAATGGGGAAGATCGCGGATGCGTTGGGTGCCATGAGAGCCAGGCGCTGACGCCAGAGAATCGTTCGCCAATGACCTTGCAGCGCCTCGATACACCGACGCCGCTCATGGGTGAACGGGTCTCTAACCCAGGCACGCAGAAGGGAGCGCGACCTTGAGAGCTTCACTGAAAATTTGCACGGTGTTCATTGCAATCTCATTGCCGGCATTCGCTGGGCGGTCCACTGCGCAGACAGCCGCTGTTGCGGTAGACAAGGTAACCCATGCGATTCCGCTTCCGCAGTTCGAGGATGTGACGAAGAAGTCCGGGATCGACTTCCAACACTCCTTCGGCGAAAAGACCTTGAGTTCGATCCAGGAGGGAACAGGATCGGGCTGCGCCTGGATCGACTACAACAACGACGGGTGGATGGATCTCTACATCGTGAACGGACGGCATGTCGATGGGCTCACCGACCACTCTGCACCGGATGGGATGGACGCGACCAACCACCTCTATCGCAACAATGGCGACGGCACCTTCACCGACGTAACGGTGCAGGCGGGTGTTCCGGGCAATGGCTTCGGTGTCGGCATCACGGCGGGAGACTTCGACAACGATGGCAACGAGGACCTCTACGTCACCAATTACAACTCGGCGATCTTGTATCACAACAACGGAAATGGGGCCTTTACGGACATTACTGCGAAGGCCGGCGTGACCAACCTGAACTTCGGAACGGGCGCCGCCTTCCTCGATTATGACCGCGACGGACGCCTTGATCTCTTCGTCGGCAACTACCTGAAGTACGATCCCAGCAACCGGCAGTTTTATTCAGCGCAGCAATACCCGGGGCCGCTCGAATACGCGCCGGAGACCAATCGGCTCTTCCATAACAACGGCGACGGAACATTCACCGATGTCTCCACGGCATCCGGCATCAGCGCTCAGCCCGGGCGTGCCATGGGCGTCACGGTCGGAGACTTTGACGGCGATGGATGGCCCGACGTCTACGTTGCGAATGACACCATGGCAAGCTTCCTCTATCACAACAATCGCAACGGTACGTTCACCGATGTCGCCGCCGAAATGGGCGCGGCCTACGGACAGAACGGCGAGGCTTCCACCGCGATGGGTCCCGTCTTCGGGGACTATGAGAACAAGGGACGCCAGGGGTTATTCGTCTCCGATGCCCACTTTCACCGGCTGCTGCGCAACAGCGGCAAGCCGGGCGAGCCGTTCGAAGATGTGACCAACGAATCAGGGGTCGGAGCGGTCTCAGGACAGTTTGTTGGCTGGGGCGATGGCCTCTTCGACTTCGATAACGATGGATGGAAGGACCTGTTCATCGTGAATGGCGGCCTGGTGTGGCTCATCCCCCAACAGAGTTCGCTGCTGCGCAACAACGGCGACGGGACATTCGCGGACATCTCCCTGCAGGCGGGAAGCTTCTTCTCAACCCAGATTGTCAGCCGCGGTGCCTGCTTTGCTGACTACGACAATGATGGATATGTCGACGCGTTTGTCGTAACACTGGGCGGCAAGGGAATTCTGCTGCACAACACGCCGCCGGCAGTGAAGCGCAATCATTGGCTGACGATCAAGCTGGTGGGGACGCGCAGTAATCGCGACGGCTATGGAGCCAGCCTCGAGGCAATTGCCGGAGACCTGCACCAATGGGTGCAGTCCACGTCGGCCAGCGGATACCTCTCGCAGAATGATCCGCGTCCACACTTCGGCCTGGGTCAGCATGAGGTCGTGGATACCCTGACAATTCATTGGCCCAGCGGAACCGTCCAGACCCTGCACGATATCCGGGCGGACCAGGTACTCAAGATCACCGAGCCCGCCGCAAGCGGCGTTACCCCTACAAAGGGGAAGACGCCATGACCTGCGCCAGGGATCGTGCTTCGTCGCGCGTTCCCCGTCGAGACGAAGCCTTCCTCGGAATCGCGTTGCTGTCCGTGGTCATCACGCTGACCATGTTCGTGGCTCAGCAGCAGAAACCTGCCGCCGCGGCAGAACACGTGCCCGCGCCCGAAGCTGCCACCCGCTATCTAAGCCCAGTCGCCCTGCAACTCTCGCCGGATGGTCAACGCCTGTACGTTGTCTGCGAGGACAGTGACGCAGTGCTCGCGGTCGATACGCGCTCTCAACGCGTAGTGGGCCGTGCAGAGGTGGGCAAGCGGCCGAAGGGAATCGCAATCTCGCCGGACGGAAAGTCGCTCTACGTCTCCGAAGAGGCCAGCGATGCGGTGACTGAAATCGATGCGCAGACATTGGTAATCCGCCGCACCATCCGTGTGGGCTGGAGTCCCGTAGGTCTGGTCACCGATCGTGCAGGAACCACGCTGTACGTCGCCAACACGCTCGGCGATGACGTATCGGTCATCGATCTGCTCACCGGAACGGAGACGAAGCGGCTTCATGCCGGCCGTTTTCCAGAGTATGTCGCTCTTTCGCGCGATGGCAGCCGCGTGTACGTTGCAAATCTCCTGGCGCGCCTGGGTCCGCCGGATCAACCACCCGTGTCCGAGTTGACCGTGATTGACTGCACGAAGCAGCAGATCGCCGCGCGCCTCGATGTTCCGGGAGTACTCCAACTGCGCCACATCGTGGAGCTGCCGCTCGCTGCAGGAGGCTATCTGCTTATCCCGTTCCTGCGTCCCAAAAACCTTAACCCGTTGGTGCAGATCCAGCAGGGCGGCTATCTGACTCATGGCATGGCAGTGATTCGGCCCTCCGCCACGAGCGGAGGGGAAGCGCTCGACTACAAGGTATCCGAGGTACTGCTGGACGATATCGATCGTTCCTACGCGGATGGATTTGGCGTCGCCGCAACGCCCGACGGACACCGGGCGCTGGTGACCGCTTCCGGATCGAACATCGTTTCCATCGTCGATACATCAAGGCTTCGAACGATGCTTCTGAACAGCACGTCGATGCGCCGGCGGGAGCTCGCAAATCGGCTAGACTCGGCCCATATTTTCGTCACCGCTCGCCTGCCCACAGGCCGCAATCCAACCGACGTCGTCACCTCGACCGACGGGCGCTTCGCCTACATTGCCAATCGCATGGACGACACGATCGACGTGCTGAACATGACGCGGTTGCAGCTCGCAACGACGATTGACCTCGGTGGTCCCCGGCTGCTTTCGCGTAATCGCAGAGGGCAGCAACTCTTTTTTGACGCGAGCCATTGCTACCAGGGGCAGATGGCGTGCGCGACGTGTCACCCGCATGAGGGGCTTTCCGATGGCCTCGCGTGGAGCCTCGAGACGCCGCAACTCGGTCGTGATGTCGTGGAGAATCGCACGCTCTACAGCATCGAGGGGACCGAACCCTTCAAGTGGAATGGCAAGAATCCAGACCTTGAAACACAGGACGGCCCGCGCACTGCCATGTATATCTTCCGCAGCCAGGGATTCAGTTCAAGCGAAGTAGACGACCTGGTCAACTACATCTTTTCGCTGCACCTCGCGAGAAATCCTCACCTCGCCGCAGATGGGCAGATGACTGCCGCGCAGGCCCGCGGCCAGGTGCTGTTCTTTCGCGAAACGACCAGCAGCGGTGTGCCGATCTCCGCCTTACAGCAGTGCCCGACGTGCCACTCTCCGCTGACGCATTTCACCTCGAAGATTCAAATCGATTTGGGCACAGCAACGAAATATGACACCATCACGGCATTCGACGTTCCGCAGTTGGAAGGCGCCGTCATGAAGCCTCCTTACCTGCACAACGGCGAGGCACTCGAGCTGGAAGAGATCTGGACGCGATTCAATCCGGAGGATAAACACGGCCTCACATCCGACATGAACAAGGCGCAGCTCAACGATTTGATCGAGTACCTGAAGACATTATGAGACCGGCAATGAATGCGAACAAAATCACGAGCGTACTCCGAAGGGCTCTTCTGAGTGTGGCATTGCCACTCGCCGCACTGCCGTGCGTCCGTGCACAGGCGCCGGCGCCGGATCGGGCGGCCAAACCCGCGCTCTACACGAAGTGGATCAATTACACCGCGGCGAACGGATTTCCAGAGGGTGAGGTGTATTGCGTGACGGTCGACGGCACACGCGTATGGGCCGGGACATCGCATGGACTCGTCCTGCTCGAAGGTGGCCGCGTGAAGAAAGTGTTCACGCCAGAAGATGGCTTAGCCGGCCGTGCGGTGATGTCGATCGCGGTCGACAAACAAAACGGCGATGTGTGGGTGGGAACTTTCGGCGGCCTGAGTCTTTATTCGGGTGGGAAATTCCAGAGCTTCACAAACCTCAACAGCGGCCTCGCCAACGATCTCGTGTATGGCGTCGCGATGCAGGGGCAATTTCTTTGGGTTGCAACAGCCGCCGGAGTCAATCGCCTCGATACAAACTCTGGAAGCTGGTCGATCTTCAATGAAACCAATGCACCGTTCAATGAGCCATGGGCCTACGGAATCTCAGTTGCTCAGCAGAAGGTGTACTTCGCCGTCTGGGGCGGGGGAGTTCTGGCATACGATCTCGCAAAAGAAACCTGGAAGCCGTTCACCGACCCCGACGGGGAGCAAGAACTAGTTCTCTATCGAAACCAGGGGTTGATCCACAACATCGTCAGCAGCGTTTCTTACAACACGGACACGAAGACGTTTTGGGCCTCCACCTACTTTGGTCTCAGCAGCTACGATGGCCGAAACTGGCACAACTACCTCACCAAGGACAGCGGACTGGCCTCAAATTTCATCAACGCCGTACAGTCGCGCGGCGACAACGTATGGGCCTCCACGCAGAGCGGCCTGAGCCAGCTCGACACCAGAACCAACACCTGGATCACCTATAACCGGAATCAAAAAACCGGGCGCGGCGAGATCCTCGTCACGAGCGCGGATGGCGGCAAGCAACGGATCGCCACGGAGACCAGCCTGGCGCACAGCTACATTCTCAACACAGCATTTCAAGGCGACGACATCTGGGTGGCGACCGCACAGGGTCTGAGCCATGGTATCCGCGCACAACCGAAGGAGTAAAGACTATGAGCCCCACGATCGTAGCAACGCACAACATGACGAATGAAACCATAGGCGCACACAAGCCGATTCGCAAAAAGGCGATGTCCGCTCCCAAGGCGCTCAACGAGGCCTACAAGTACCAGCGCCCCTCGTCCTTCTCGCGCGGCATGCGCCTGGACATCAAGGGCATTACCATCCTGATGATCTCGGGGACAGCCAGCGTTGGAGAAAACGGCGAGACCGTTCATCCCGGCGACTTCGGCGCACAAACCAAACGCGCCTACCAGAACGTCACCGAGCTGCTGAAGTCCGAAGGCGCTACCTGGAAAGACGTGGTCCGCACAACCTGCTACCTCCGCGACATTGAGCGCGACTACGAGCAATTCAATCTGATCCGCACGGAGTTCTTCAAAGAACAGGGCCTCGAAATCCTGCCAGCCTCCACCGGCATCCAGGCCATCCTCTGCTGGCCAACCCTTCTCTATGAGATGGAAGCCATGGCAATCTTCGAAACACCTGCATCCATCGATCCGCCGCACTTGAGATAGCCAAGGTAAGGAGCTCCAACATGAACCAGAAGATTGCAGGTCAAGTGAGCCTCGAGGACCTTTCGCGGATCTGTCCGACGATCAGTCGCCGTATGCACCCCGAGTTTGGCGAGTGTTGCGGTTTTGAAGTGGAAGTCGGCACAGTGCGGTTCGGCACTAAAGTCCCGGTCGTGATTGCAGGACCGTGCGCCGTTGAAAGCGAGCGGCAGATGATCGAGGTCGCCCTCGCGGTGAAGGCGGCTGGTGCAGACATGTTGCGCGGCGGCGCCTTCAAACCACGCACCTCGCCGCATGACTTTCAGGGGCTGGGCCTGGAAGGGCTCAAAATTCTGCGGGCCGCAAGCATTCTCACCGGCCTTCCTGTCGTCACGGAAGTTTTGGACGTTCGGCTGGTCGAACTGGTCAGCCAATACGCGGACATGTTGCAGATCGGCTCGCGCAGCATGCAGAATTATCCGTTGCTCGTCGAGGCGGGGCGCAGCGGCAAGCCTGTTCTCTTGAAGCGCAGCATGGCGGCGAGCCTGTGCGAATGGCTGGGCGCGGCTGAGTACATTGCCAACGAAGGAAACCTGAACATCGTTCTCTGCGAGCGTGGAATCAAAACCCACACTGCCGGAGAATACTCGCGCTACGCTCTCGATCTCAACGTGGTTCCCGCTGCGCATGCGGAGACATTTCTTCCAGTGATCGTGGACCCAAGTCATGCGACCGGTGTGGCATCCAGGGTGGAGCAGGCAAGCCGCGCAGCCATTGAATTTGGCAGCGATGGCTTGTTGATCGAGGTCTCGACTTGGGACCGCGATCCCGACTCGCGGCGGCCATTATGCGATGCCGACCAGGCAATCACCCCTGAGACGCTGGCCAGAATCGTCGAATTTATCCGCGAACGGGAAGCCGCCGCGCAGTACAGTACCGACCCGGCGATGCTACTCGGGTCAGAGCACTAGAGGTGATTGTCGATCCGGAGATTCGAACGATGAAGACGAAACGATGTGTTGCGGTTCTGCTAGTGGCCGCGAGCGGTTTGCTGGCAGCGCACGCCAATGCGCAAGCGACCTCGCCGGCCACTCGCGCAGAAAAGGCCGAAGTGCCGTACGGGAATATGCCGCCCGCTGCCAGGCCTTTTGCGAACTACCGCAAGCCATACCAGGAGTGGTACGTGCAGCCGGACTCGCTCGATTATGGTGGCGCTGCGCGAAGCGAACCGGATGGAGATGTAACCGCGCTCAAGACAATCAACATCGGCTTTCTCGGCCCCCTGGACGCAGACAATGAAGACTCACCCTATGGAATCGCCATGCTGCATGGCGCGCAACTCGCCATTGACGAGGTCAATGCAAGCGGGGGATATCGTCGCAAACCCTTCGCTCTAATCATCCATGACGATCTCGCGCTATGGGGAGCTTCGTCGATGGCGATCGTTGACATGCGCTATAAGGATCAGGCGTGGGCGATGCTTGGCTCGGTTGACTCAGCGTCAACGCACGTCGAATTGCGCGCGACCTTGAAGCTCGAACTGCCGATCATGGATACCGCCACCAACGATCCCACCGTCACCCAGACACTCGTTCCGTGGCTGCTGCATAACTTTCCCGACGACCGGCAGCAAGGGTATGCGCTGGCCGATTACATCTTTCTGCAGCGTCACCTGAAACGTATCGGCATCCTGCAGGTGAACAATCGCTACGGTCGGGTCGGAAAGGAAATATTCTCCGCAACAGCGCGCCGCATCGGTCGCCAGCCAGTTGTCGAAGTCTGGTTTGGCGCGGACACCACGGATTTTTCATCTCAATTACGCACAATCAACGCGAGTAACGTGGACGGCCTGGTCATCTGGGGCAATGCGGCAGAGGCAGGTCTCATCCTGAAACAGATGCGCGCTCTGGGAATGCAGCAACCGGTGTTTGGCAGCAGCCGTATTTGCAGTCCGGAGGTTATCAAGATTGCTGGCGCGGCATCCGAGGGTCTGACCGTTATCAGCGCCATCAATCCAACGCGCAACGATCCCACGTGGATGGCCTTCCAGCAACGGTTTGCAAAACGCTTCGGCGTCGAGCCGGATGCCTATGCCGCCTACGCTTACGATGGCGCAACGATGCTGATGGGCGCGATCAACCAGGCAGGCCTCAATCGCGGCCGCATCATGGATGCATTGCGCGGCTACGAGATGAAGCACTATGCAGGTGTGAGCGGAAGCGCCTTCTTCGATTACACGCTGAATAACATCGCCCCCGTTACGTTTGCCCAAATTCGCGACGGGAAGTTTGCCTACTGGCCAGAGCAGCGCACCGACTGGAAGCGCGCCGATGTGGCCAATGCGCGGTAGGGAACTGGGTTGCTACGCTGTCATCGTTGCGTTGCTGCAACTAGGATGTGTCGCGCCGGCGCGCGCCCAGACCACGACGCCGTACGCTTCCATCTCCACAGAGGTGGAAAGCTACGCAGGGCCGGGGCGAGCGTCCGCAAACGATTTGACTGGCCAGGTGGTTCGGATTGGGCTGCTCGCTCCACTGCAGGGTGCACGCAAGGCCGAGGGCGAGGCGATGATAGCAGCCGCTCAGATGGCACTGCGCGACACGGCGTCGCAGCGGTTGAGCCGGCGCCGCGTAGCGTTGGCCGTGGAGGACTCGAGCGGGTCGACCTGGGGCATGGTCTCCGATGCGGTGATCCGTCTCATGCTCAACGACGAGTCAATTGCAGTGATCACGTCCACCAGCAGAGCGGATGCTCACTTGTGTGAGCAGGTTGGCAACCGGATCGGCGTCCCTGTGCTGACGCTCTCCGCGGACGCAACCACGACCCAGATTGATATTCCATGGATCTTCCGCATGGGCCCGAGCGATGCCGCAGAGGCACAGGTGATCGCCCAGGATATGTATAGCGTGCGCAAGCTTCACAACGTGCTGCTGATCACACAACACGACCGTGAGGGCGATCGTGCCGCCCAGGAAATGAAGCAAGCCGCATTAGGCCTCGGTGCGCCGGCCCCTCACGTGATCTCTCTCGATGAAGCACCACTAGATCCTGGATCCATCGTGAGAGCGATCCAGTCTGAGTCTCCACAAGCGATCGTCATTTGGACGAGTCCAACGACCGCGGCAATCCTATTACGCGCACTTCAAATTGCAGGAGTGAAAACCATCTGCTACCTTTCGCAGAATGCAAGCTCCGAGATGCACGACGCGTCGACGAGCGAATCAACCGCCAGTGAGACCTGGACCATCGCCGGCAATGATGAACCAACCGGCACCCGCCAGAGTTTTGCAGACCGCTTCCGTCGATCGACAGGGACAGCCCCAACTCTTGTCGCGAGCCAGACCTACGATGCGGTGATTCTAACCGTGCATGCATTGCAGACAGCAGGCCCGAATCGTGCGCGTGTCCGGGATGAGATTGCCAAGGCCAACCAGTACGACGGGGTGTCTGGCAAAATCTCCTTCGACTGCGAAGGCAACGACCGCGCCGCCCTGCACCTGGTCCAATTGAAGTAGCTGGCTGCCTCCGCCAACTCGGCGCAAGCGGTTGGGTGAGAGAGCCATCTCGCTAACGCCTTGTGATTACAGTGTCAGGGGTTGAATCGACGGCCAGCCCTATCCGGGTGTAGCTCTCAGGCATTACTATGGATCGCGAACTAAAGCGCTTTACGAAATAACGATAGAGTAGCTCTCCGGAGAGATCCATGCGCCGATCCATTGCATCTCGAAGCTCCGCCATCCACGTCAGCCTTGTACTCTTCGCGTGCATCAGTTATGGCGCGCATGCGCAAGACAACGCCTCCGCTTCCTCGCTGCCCGCGCCGGTAACCTTTACGGCTGCGCAGGATCATCAGAACATGATGGATCAACTTGGCATCAAGCGGCTCCGGCCCGGGCCAAGCGGTAATGAAAAAGCACCCGACCACGCGAACTATGAGGAGGCGGTCGCGAACCCTTATCCACACCTTCCCGACGCGCTCCTGCTGAACAATGGCCAGCCCGTAACGACCGCGAAGGAATGGTGGGAGGTACGACGGCCTCAGATCGTGCACGCATTTGAAGAGAATGTTTATGGCAAAGTTCCGGCCGACGTGCCCACGGTCCACTGGACCGTAGCGGCGATCGATCACGAGATCATTGGCGGCCACCCGGTCATCGCGAAGGCCTTAGTTGGACAGGTGGACAACTCTGCCTACCCGCAGATCTCCGTCACCATTCACATGACGCTGGTTCTCCCGGCGAGCGCGACCGGCCCGGTGCCGGTCCTCATGATGTTCGGCCGAGCAGGCTTTCCTGCACCCAACCAGCCTTCGACCGACGAGCTTGCAAAAATCAACGCGGCCGAAAAAGCGCTCCTCGTGCAGCAGGATCCTTCTCTCAAACAAGTCTTCGCCGATCATCCCGCGTGGGAACCAAACCTTCCTGTGCCCTTCGAGTTTCCTCAGTTCAATGCCGACGGCGATCCGCCCAACACCTGGGAACTCATCGCAGCCGGTTGGGGCTTCGTCACCATTGACCCACAGAGCATCCAGGCCGACAACGGAGCAGGTCTCACCCGAGGCATCATCGGTCTCGTCAACAAAGGGCAGCCGCGCACACCCGATCAATGGGGTTCGCTGCGGGCCTGGGCGTGGGGCGCCGGACGCGGCCTCGACTACCTGGCGACCGATCCCGCGGTCGATGCCAAACACATCGGAATCGAAGGCGTCTCCCGCTACGGAAAGGCTGCCCTCGTGACCATGGCCTTCGATCAGCGCTTCGCCATGGTGCTGGTTGGCTCGTCCGGCAAAGGTGGTGCAACGCCACTGCGCCGCAACTTCGGAGAAGCGGTTGAGAGCCTGACATCGGATGGGGAATACCACTGGATGGCGGGCAACTTCCTGAAGTATGGAGCCGTGGACGCCAGCTTCGGAAGCAAGACTCCCGGCGATCTTCCTGTCGACTCCAACGAGTTGATTGCCTTGTGCGCGCCGCGCCTGACCTTTATCAGCTACGGAATTCCAGAGAAGGGCGATGCAAAGTGGCTCGATCAGCGCGGAAGCTACATGGCTACCGTTGCGGCGAGTCCAGTCTTTACGCTGCTTGGCGTCAAGGGCCTTGGTGTGGACGAGGACTATCACACCGCCAAGATGCCGCCCGTGAATGATGGCCTGCTGGACGGACATCTTGCGTGGCGCCAGGACGATGGCGGCCATACCGACGCGCCCAACATGAAATATTTCATCCAGTGGGTCGACAAGGCCGTCGGCTACGGCAACGCAACATCTCAAAACTAGATCAGCATTCGGCAGCCCGCGGGCCCGCAAAGCCGCGCTGCGCACCCAGAGAGGGAACCCATGGACCGCCGCCAATTCGCAAAGACTTCCGCGTTCGCACTCGCTGCCACGCATCTTCCATCCTTCGCCCAGGCACCCGCGGCGCAAAAACCCGTAGGGTTCGCCGCGGTGGGCCTTGGAACAATCTCGGACATCTTCATGCGTGCCTGCGCCAACTCGCAGTCCGCGAAGATCACCGCGCTCGTCACCGGCCATCCCACGGAGAAGGGAAGCAAGTACGCTGAGATGTACGGCATCCCGAAGAGTTCCATCTACACGTACGAGCAATATGAACGCCTCGCTGAGAACAAAGAGGTCGACGCGGTCTACATCGGGTTGCCCAACAGCATGCATTGCGAGTACACCGTGCGTGCCGCGCGAATCGGCAAGCATGTGCTCTGCGAGAAGCCGATGGCTATCTCAAGCGTGGAATGCCGCACCATGATCCAGGAGTGCCGCACCGCGAACGTAAAACTCATGATCGCCTATCGCGTTCACTTCGATCCCACCTGGCAACAGGCGATGCAGATCATTGACTCCGGCGGCATTGGCGACATCCAGTCGTTTCAGGGAGGATTCTTCAACCAGCAACGCGCAGGCGCCTGGAGGCTCAGCCGCAAGCTTGGCGGCGGCGGCTCCGTGCTCGATGTCGGCATCTACCCGCTCAACGCGATCCGTCACCTCACGCGCGAGGAGCCCACCAGTTACACGGCCGTCGTCTCGACCCGCGACTTCAGTGGCCGCTTCGCGGAGGTTGAGCAATCGGTGGAGTGGACCATGAAGCTCCCCTCCGGCATCATCGCCTCCTGCGGCTCTTCCTACGGCCAGAGCGCTCCAGGCTTCTTGACGATCAATGGTGACAAGGGCTATCTCCAGTTGCAGCCTGCGTTCCTCTACGATGGCGTGCAGCTGGTCGGCCGCGTCAACGGGGAGCCGATCGATGTGCTCGGCACCGGCAAGGCTCCGTTCCAGTTCGCTTTGGAAGCAGAACATTTCGCCGACTGCATTCGCCACAACAAACGCCCCGAATCGCCCGGCGAAGAAGGCCTCAAGGACATGCTCGCGATCGAAGCTATCTACAAAGCCGCAGGTACACCGATCGCGTGAGAACACTCTTCCAGGAAAGTTGGCGTCCAAGAATGCGAACTCTACCATTCACCCGTGGCGTGCTTGGCGCGTGCGCGTCAATCGCCGCCATCGCGGCGCTGCCTCGGACTCTCCCGCTCATGCCGCACGTGCTCGCGGCAGCATCCCAGGCTAGTCCCTCCTTGCAACCTGAGATCCTTCGCCTCGACCCGGCGCTTGATGCAATCATCGCCCCGGGAACGAAGATCGAAAAAGTTGCCGACACCTTCAAGTTCACCGAAGGTCCCATGTGGTACGAAGGCCGCCTATGGATCTCTGACGTGGTAGGCGACAAGACCTATGCGGTATCGGCCGACGGCGTCGTGCAACTGCTGGTCGACAAGTCCGGAGGCTACCCCAATCCCCCTGTCGGATCGTATCTCGGTCCCAATGCCATGGTGACGGACAAGGACGGCACCGTGCTGCTCGCCCAGCAGGGTGGCCGGCAGATTGTGCGCATCGTGCGCGTCGGAGATCACCTGGAGCTTCGGCCGTTCCTCTCCACCTATGACGGTAAGAAGTTCAACAGCCCGAACGACCTCGTCTTCGCTCCGGACGGCTCGCTGTGGTTTACCGATCCTTCCTATGGCCTCGCTCTCGGCGATAAGGACCCCGCAAAGGAATTTCCGTTCAACGCCGTCTTCCGCTTCGCACACGGAAAGCTGACGCCGGTGATCAAAAACCTTACCCTGCCCAACGGGATCGGTTTTTCGCCCGACGGAAAGATTCTCTACGTCTCGAACTCCGGCCCGGACCTGTGCGTGATGCGCTACGACGTGCTCCCGGACGGCTCCGTCTCCGCCGGCGTCAAGCTCATCGACTACCCCCACCCCATCGGTAGCGGAGTCCCCGACGGCCTCAAGGTCGACGCGGCAGGGAATATCTGGAGCACCGGCCCGGGCGGCGTTCGCATCATCGCTCCCTCCGGCAAAGTCCTCGGTCAAATTCGACTGCCCCAGACTGCAGCCAATCTCGCCTTTGCAGATCGCGGCACGACGGTTTACATTACGGCGCAGACCACGGTCTATCGCATCCACGTCGTCACGCCAGGAGAGATGCCGCTCTACCAGCGATAGAGGCACGCACCCTATTCCGGACGCGTTTTCCACCGAATCCATCGCGCCCATCCGCCCAGGCCCAGACTAATCGATTAAGTAGACGTTCCCGGAGATCCGGGCGGAGTCACCGGAAAAGCGAATTGCCCTGTGCAAAATTCTGTCGCTCCTGGTTTGAAATTGAGCATTGGCTCGACGGTCGATGGTCTCTCATAAACTGTTCTCCTGCAAATAGTTACAAGGAGCGTAACTCCCCGCACGTAGCTCTCGCCTGTGTACGGAACCTGATCGTGTTCCAGCTTTCCTAAAGCCCTTTAAGAAATAGATTGACAACCCTACATTGAGGTCTGTAAAGAATGGTGCGGCATTAAATCGCATTAATAGATGCAAATGAATGTGTATGGGCTTTCAACCGAACGACTTAAAAGAGGCCGTATGAACTCTGGAGGTAGTATGCAAATGAATCACAGGAAGATGGAGCAGGGCCGAAGCGATAGCCTGAATGCTCCAGCCAATGTGCTGACGACGAAACTTCGTCGCGGCAACTGGCTTAGCTTGGGAGCGGGACTGTTGGCAACACTCCTGCTGCTATTCGCTCTACCCGCACTGCACGCTCAAACGACCGCGCAGATCTCTGGCCTGGTCACCGACACCACCGGCGCCGTCATCCCCGGCGCGACCGTCACCCTGGTCAACGAGGCCACGCAGGACAACCGCGTCGTCAAGTCCAACGGCGATGGACTCTACTCCTTCCCCGCTTTGCTGCCTTCCTCCTACACCATCAAGGTGACGGCGAAAGGTTTTGAACCAAAGAGCCTCACGGGCCTCATCCTGCACGCAGGTGACGAGCGTTCGATTCCGGCATTTGCCCTAACCATCGGTTCCGAGACCCAGACCGTAACCGTCGAAGCCTCCGGCGAGATGATCCCGCAGGATAACGGCGCGCGTTCCGACGTTCTCACCTCCAAAGACATCGAGAACCTGGCTCTCGAAGGCCGCGATACGACGGAACTCTTGAAGGTTCTTCCGGGCGCGGTCACGATGTCGGGTGGACTCACGCAAAATAATCCCTCCTTCAGCGATCTCAGCATTTCGGCGAACGAAAGCGCCATCGGCACCGGCATCGCTCTCAATGGCGTTCCGAACCGCGGCGGTACGGCTCTCCTTTCGGACGGCGTCAGTGTTCTCGACCCGGGCGACATGGCAAGCTCGATCGGCATCATCAACCCCGAAATGACGGCTGAGGTCAGCGTCCAGACCTCCAACTTCGGCGCCTATGTGCAGAACGGTCCAGTCGTCGTCAGCGCCATCAGTAAGTCTGGTACGTCACACCTCCATGGAACTGCGTACTTCGTTGCCCGCAACGATATCTTCAACGCCAACGGCTGGCAGCAGAATCACCAGGGAATTCCCAAGGCGGGTGCCCACTACTACTATCCCGGCGGCAACATCGGCGGCCCTGTCCCCTTCACGCACGACAAGGCCTTCATCTGGGGCGGCTATGAGCGCTTCCTGCAGAACCCCGGTAACGGCAACATCCTGGAGTCGTACATCCCCTCTCCGGAGATGATGAAGGGCGATTTCAGCACCGACAACGCAGACAACAACATCCTCTGCCCCAATGGCTTCTCTTCTACGGCCCAGGGTAACTGGTGCAACAACCTCGCCGGCATGGTCCTTCCGGACGGCACAGCCATCACTCCTGGACCAGGCACCACCGGTTCCATCATCCCTTCGCAATACATCGATCCGGGCGCGGCGGCATTGGCATCTTTCTGGCCGAAAGCCAACGCCAACCCTGCAACCACTGCTGGCGGGTACAACTATTACGCTCCCGTCGTTGCCCCCAACAATGGTTGGGTCTATCGCATTCGTATGGACTACAACCTCAACGACAGCAATAAATTCTACGTTTCCTATCAACAGGCCTACAGCTCAACACTCGCTCAAGGCAATGGCGCTCACATCTACTGGACCCCCGGGAATTCCATTCCTGCCCCCGGCGGTGGCTTGGTCGGCCAGGTCTTTACTAAGTCGATCTCCGGTCACTTTGTTCACACCTTCTCCGCTACCACCACCAACGAATTCATCGCGGCTTGGGGCTTCGGCAGCTTCCCCTTCGGACCTCCAAACCCGAAGGCTGCTTATAAGAGCACGCTGGGCTATACCTACGGATCCGTCTTCAACGCTTCGCAGCTGATTCCGTCTTACAGTTCCGCAGGTACCGACACCTTCCCCGACTTCTCGCAGGGTGATTGGTTCGAGCCCAACGGATATTACCTGGTCCGCAAGGAAGTCCCCAGCTTCACGGATAACTTCACCAAGGTCTGGGGTGCGCACACGCTCAAGATCGGTGCCTATACCCAGAACACCGGCAACCTGCAGGGCAATGATGGTGTGAGCCCGAACGGAAGCATCAACAGCTTCAGTGGTAAAAACCCGAACGCCTTCACCGGAATCAGCACCGGTTCGCCTAACAATCCCGATGCGAACTTCTTCATCGGCAACGTCTCGAGCTACACGGAAAGCAATTCGGCTCCGGTTAGCGATATGGCTTACCAGAACACGGCCGTATATGTTGACGATTCCTGGAAGGTCAACAGAAAGCTGAACGTCGAACTCGGCGCTCGTATCGAGCACGTAGGTCACTGGTACGATCGCGAGGGCACTGGTATGGCGGTGTTCCTCCCAGGCCGCGTCTTCTCGGATTACTATTCCGGCAAGATCGACCCGGGTTACTACTGGCACAAGATTGACCCGGGCATCCCTCTAAGCGGACAGCCTAACCGTTTCGCCTTTGTCTCTCCTCGCTTCGGTGTTTCCTATGATCCGTGGGGAACCGGCAAGACCGTGGTCCGCGGAGGTTGGGGCGTCTATCGCTTTGCTGGACAATACAACGATTACGCCGCTGCGCTGACCACCGCACAGGCCGTCGTCAACTACAGCTTGCCGGGGCAGAAGACTGTTCAACTCAGTCAGATCGCCAATCTGAAGTCTCAGCCTTGCACCACGCCTCCTTGCGGGATCAGCGGCGGGCAGAATGGATTGGATGCCAATGATTATGGCGTGCCAATCACCTACGCCTGGAACCTGACCATCGATCATCGCTTCAAGTGGAACACGCTTCTGGATATCGCCTACGTCGGCAACACCGCTAGCCAGATCCTGGATAACGGCGAGACGATCCAAGGCAGTGGTTTCACCGCCCTTGCAGATCAGAACAAGACCCCGATTGGGGCGCTGTTCCTGCCAGATCCTAAGACTGGTATCACCTCCACCAACCCGGAAAACGTAGGTACAAACCCAACCACGGGTGCACCCACCGGCAACTCGCTGGCGGACTACCATCCCTTCGGCTATGCCTATGGCACCAACACGGTTGCCATGTCGCAAAGCAACCAGTACTCCAACTACAACGGTCTGCAGGCCGCCTATATCAAGGAAACCGGCAAGCTGAACTTCGACTTCAACTTCACGTGGTCGAAGACCCTGGGAACCGTATTGCAGGCAAACCCCTTCACCGTTCGTGCTGGAAACTACGGGATAGCATCCATTGACCGTCCCTTTGTCTTCAACGCGACCTACCTCTACCAGACCGGCGATTTCAATCACTGGGGCAAGATTGGTCATATCCTCCTCAGTGGCTGGACCGTCTCTGGAATCTCAACCTGGCAGGCAGGCGGCAGCTTGTTGGCCCTTCTCGGCAACAGCGTTCCGAACTTCGGTCTGTCGGAGAGCTACAGCAACAACCCAACCACCAACGGCGTCGGTTCCGGGGTCTCTCAGGCGACCTACTACGGTACCGACGAGGGAGGCCTGGCCATCCAGCCAGTGCTTACCTGCAATCCGAACAAGGGTCTTGCGAAGTATCAGCGCCTTCAGGTTAGCTGCTTTGCAGCACCCACGATCGCTGGTAACAACCAGATCGGCGAGTTCGGTGGTAAGGCTTACCCCCGCATGAGCATGGGTTCGTACTTCGATAATGACCTTGCTTTCTACAGAACCATCCACATCCACAACACCCAGAACGTCCAGTTCCGCTTCTCAATGTTCGACTGGATGAACCACGCGTTGCCGGAGTTCAGCTCGTCGAATCAGGTTACCCTGCGGTACCTGGTCGACTACCCAAGCAAGGCCGTCACGCTCAACACCGGCACAGGTGGAACTTCGAAAACGTTCGGATATATGGACACAAAGACCGCATATCCGTACGCCCGTATCCTCGAGTTCAACCTGAAGTACACCTTCTAACCCTAACCTTGTGGCCGGGATGCATCTCAATGCCTCCCGGCCAGACTTTTCAGAGGTGCGGCCATTCCACCGGCCACCCAAGCACCCGCTATCAATTCAGTGCCTCCATCGGAGGGTGGCGTTTTCCAGCCACCTTCTTTTTTTGTCACGTAAAATAACCGTGAAGCTCGGTTGTCCTTCCCGCCACCACGACGATACAGCTCAATTTTTCATGCATTGGATGCTTTCGATGAACCTCGTCAAGATGAGCCCGCCACCCGCCGTATTGGCGAGCCTGCTGGTCCTCATTGGCGGCCTTCCCGCACCCGCACAACAGACCCAGGCGCCCGCCACAGCAACCGGCGACTCCATCCTGCAACGCCGCTACGACGCTGCGCAGAAGTTCCAGGCAGCCAACGAACTCGATCATGCCGCGCAGCAATACAAGATCTTTATCGCCGACGCGCTCGGAGAGTTTGCCCTCGGCCACGCCCGCGCCGGCCAGTACGGCAAGGCAGCAAACGACTTCGATACAGCACTCAGCCTGGTCCCTGATTTTCCCGCGATGAAGATTCAATACGCCCGTGTCGCGCTGGACAGCGGTAATCTCGACCACGCAAAACTCCTGGCCTCCGGCGTAATTCAGAACTATCCCAACAACCCGAAGGTCGCAGCCGATGCCCATGCGATTCTTGGGCGCGTCCTTCTGAAAGCCAACGAAGACACCAAAGCCAGGCAGGAATTCGAAGCCGCGGTCGCCCTGGATCCGACCTTCGAAAATGGCTACGAGCTAGCCGTCGCCGATCTCGATCTCGGCGATGGTCCAGGCGCTTCGAAGATCTTCTCCGAAATGCTGTCCTCCTTCGGCGATACAGCGCCCATCCACATGTACTTCGGCCAGGCCTACGGCCGCTCTGATTTTCAGGACGACGCCGTCGCCGAGTTCACCAAGGCCATCGCCAAAGACGACAAGCTGCCCGGCGTCCATTACTCCCTCGCCGCCGCCTATCTCTCCACCTCCGGCAACTCGAAACTTCCCGAGGCTGAAGCCGAGCTGAAGAAAGAGATCGCCATCTCGCCAAAATACGCAGCAGCGTACGCGGCTCTCGGCCATCTGCTGGCCCAACAGCATGACCCTGCCGCGCAGCTCGAAGCGGAGACTGATCTCAAGCGTGCGACCGAGCTCGCCCCCACCAGTCCCGACGGATTCCTCTACCTGGGCCAGTTCTACTCGGACGCTCACAAGCTTCCCGAAGCAGAAGCCGCTCTTCGTCAGTCCATCGCCCTCACCAACGACGTCTCGCGAAATGCATACCAGGTGCAGAAGGCGCACTATCTCCTCGGACGCCTCCTCATGCAAACTGGCCAACCCGAGGAAGGGAAGAAGGAGATCGCGATCTCACAATCGCTGCTGCAGCAAAATCTTCAGCGCGACCAGAATCAGCTATCCGATTATCTGCAGACCAAACGGGCCGCGCAGACCGCCTCCACGCTCGCTCCCGAGATGCCCATGACGGTCGAAGATCACACCGTCGATCCCGAAGCCGAACACCAGGTGGAGCAACTCGAAAAGCAACTTGGTCCCGCCATCGCCGACAGCTACAACAACCTTGGCGCGATTGCCGGCAGCCAGGGCAACTATGTTGCTGCATTGCAGTCCTTCGAACGTGCCGCCGAGTGGAACTCTGCATTGCCCGGCCTCGATGTCAACTGGGGGCGTGCGGCTTTCTCAGCAGGCGCCTTCGCTCAAGCTGTCGTTCCACTGAGCCACTATCTGCAGGCCCACCCAACCGATAAAGACGTGCGTGCCGAGCTCGGCCTTAGCCAGTTCTCCATCAAGGACTACGCCGCCGCGCGCCAGACATTAGAACCCCTCAACGATCCTTCAAGCGAAGCTCCGCGCCTTCAGTTCGCCTACGCTGCCTCCTTGATCGAGACTGGCGACACAAGCACCGGCGTAGCCCAGTTGCTCGCCTTGGAGAAGGCAAATCCAAACGTCGGCGAAGTTCACCGGGCACTCGGCGAAGCCTACTCAAAACAGAAATCCGCAGGCGCCGCAACCGAACTGGAGACCGCAATTCGCCTCGACCCCTCCGACGCCGACGCGCACGTCGCGCTCGCCCGCCTCCGTTTGGCGCAGGGAAACAAGTCGGCTGCTATCACCCAGTTCCAAGCTGCCCTGAAGCTTGAGCCCGGAAACCAATCCCTGCAAAAAGAACTCGCGGATGTCCCGGGCGCCACTGCCCATCACTAGATCGTCACGAGCCGAAACTCCATCAGTGCTTCACACCGGCCGGAACGATCTTCTCGCGAGGCACCACCCCCTGGCCCTCGAGCACACAATAGAATTTGTCCGCCGCCAAATTCTTCAGCGTCTCTTTCTGTCCGGACGGCCACGTGATCTCCACGCTGTCCACCGTCTCGTGCGCTCCTAAACCAAAGTGCAGCCGCACGTCATTCTGCGAAAGATAGCTGCCCCCGCTGCGTACTTCGCCAAGTTGTACAAGGTCGCCGGCCGTCACGTGTACTCTCGCGTTCAGCGCCAACCGGTTGCTCTTGGTCCCCGCGAGCTCAAAGTTGATCCAGTGATTCTTCGGACCACCCTCGGTGCGTAGAATCATCGGGCTGCCTTCAAGATTCTCCACCACCAGCTCCGTGTGCCCGTCATTGAAGAGATCGCCCACCGCCAGCCCGCGACTCACCTGCGGAATCTGAATGGCCGGCCCCACCAACTCGCTTGCGTTCCGGAATGAGCCGTTGCGCTGATTCAAAAACATCTGCTTCGGCTCTCGGTACTTCGTTCCAATGTCTCTCGTGTCCACTTGCGGATACACGTGGCCATTCACCAGAAACAAATCCGCCCAGCCATCATTGTCCAGATCGAAGAACGCGTCCCCCCAGCCAACATAGGGCGACGTTGCAACCGTCAGCCCCGCCTGGTCCGACACATCCGTGAAGTTCAAATCCCCATCATTGCGAAACAGCGCGGTGTACTCCTCGCTGAAGTGCGTGACCGCAACCGAGAAGCGTCCGGCATGCAGATAGTCTCCCAGCGCCACTCCCATATTCGCCTGTTCGTAGCCATCTTTATTAACCGCAATGCCAGACGGATACGCCACATCCGTAAACTTACCCTTGCCGTCGTTCTGATAAAGATAGTTGGGCTCGCCATCGTTTGCCACGAACAAATCGATCTTGCCATCCCCATTAAAATCCGACCACACCGACGTCAATCCAAAATACTTCTGCGCATCGTCCACGCCTGCCTGCTTCGAAACGTCGGTGAATGTCCCATCCCCGTTGTTGTGGTACAGATTGTCCGGCGAGCCCGTCAGTCCGCGCGGGCCGCACTGCACGGCAATCTCGTGGTACATGCAGGTCTTCTTCGACCCCAGCGTCGGCAGGTCATTCAAATTCAGATCGACATAGTGCGGAACAAACAGGTCCACATAACCATCGTTGTCATAGTCCCCAAAGGCCGCGCCCGTCGCCCAGCCCGCATCGCTGCTCAGCCCCGACAGCTTGGTCACATCCGTAAATGTTCCGTCGCCATTATTCCGATACAGCACCACGCCACCAAAGCACGACACCAGCAGGTCCGGCCAGCCATCGTTGTTGTAGTCTCCCACCATCGCGCCCATCGCCCAGCACGGATGGGCCACACCCGCCTTCTCCGTAACATCCGCAAACGTGCCATCGCGATTATTATGGTAAAGCGCACTTCGCGCCTTCGTCCCCGCCAGCGACATGTCCACGTCCGGCGCATTCGTGAAAAAGATATCCGGCCAACCATCGCGATCATAATCAATCAGCGCCACGCCGCCGCTCATCGACTCGACAATGTACTTCTTGGCCTCCGATGAAAGATGAGTGAAGTGAATCCCCGTCTTCGCCGTAATGTCCACTAGCTGCGGAAGGTCATTCACCGCCACCGCCCCAGGCTGAACCACCGCAGCAGACTTCTTCGCGCCTACCTGCTGGGCCCATGACGCCTGCATCAGCGATGCGCACACGATCAACATCGCTGCCCACCGCATCCCACCCAACCCTCGAGAGCTACTGAACGCGATCATCGAAGGTTCACTACTCTTTGCCGCGCTTCTTCAGGACAATGTTCAGTCGCTTGATCTTCTGATTCAACGTCGAAAGCGGAATCCTGAAAAACTCCGACGCCTCCGTCTGGTTCCAGTTGCAACGCTCCAGCCGATCCGCGATGATCCTCCGCTCAATGTCCTCGATCACATCGAAGAGGGAAGCGTCCGGCCGCTGCTCCAGCAGCGCCGTAGAAAACGTATTGCCGCGCAGCTGTTGCGGCAGCAAATCCGGGCTCAACGTCGGCCCATTCGACAGCACAACGCCGCGCTCCATCGCATTCTCAAGCTCGCGCACATTGCCCGGCCACTCATAATCCATCATCAGACGCAATGCTTCCGAGGACAGCTCGGGTGGCGGAAAGCCGTTCTCTTCCGCATAGAACTTGAGATAGTGATTCGCCAGCAAGGGAATATCTTCCTTGCGATTCCGCAGCGGCGGCAGCTCCAGCGAGATCACATTCAGCCGATAGAAAAGGTCTTCGCGGAATCTACCTTCCTTCACCGCCTGCTCCAGGTTCACGTTGGTCGCAGCGACGATCCGGATATCCACCTGGATCTCCTGTGTTCCGCCGACATGCATAAACCGGCGATCCTGCAACACGCGCAGAATCTTCGCCTGCATGTCCATGCGCATCGTGCCAATCTCGTCGAGGAACAGCGTCCCGCCGTCCGCCACCTCAAACAATCCCTTCTTCGCCGCCACTGCCGAAGTGAACGCACCGCGCTCATGTCCAAACAGCGTCGACTCCAGCAAATCTGACGGCACCGCTCCCGTGTTCACCGGGATAAACGGCTTATCCCGCCGCGGCGAGTGCGCGTGAATCGCCTTCGCGATCAGCTCCTTGCCGGTGCCGCTCTCGCCCTGGATCAGCACCGTCGAGCGGCTCGGAGCCACCTGCGCCACCAGGTCAAACAGTCGCAGCATCGGCTCGCTCTTGCCTACAATGTTCTCAAACGAAACCCGCTGTTTCAGCGTCCGCTTGAGATGCACAACCTCCTGCTCGGCGCGATTCTTTCCAATCGCAATGCGAATATCCGCCAGCAGCTTCTCGTTGTCCCACGGCTTCTGAACAAAGTTCGACGCGCCCGCGCGGATCGCATCCACCACGTTGCCCACCGTTCCGTACGCCGTAATCATGATCACCGGCAGATCCGGTACCAGCGCTTTAATCCGTGGCAGCAGGTCAATGCCGCTCTCTCCCGGCAGCGCGAGATCCAGCAGCATCAGGTCATACGCATTGCGCGTCAGCTGGTCCAGGCCCGCAACGCCATCGCCCGCCAGGTCGACGCGAAATCCCTCCAGCGTCAACAGCGTCTCCAGCGAGTCGCGGATCCCTGCCTCGTCGTCAATGATGAGGATCCTCTGACCCAACGGGTGAACAGCTACACTCGGCTCGTCGATCGGTTCACTCACGGCTGCCTTAGACATGGACTACCTTTCCCTCTGCGCTGGCGGGCTCACTGCCGGCTTGCGTCTTGTGCTGGGGTCGCGGTCCCGTGGTATCGACTGCAGGCAACTCCAGGCGAAAGACCGTGCCCTCGCCCTGCGTGCTGCTCACTTCGATCGTCCCGGCGTGCTCCTGGACGATCCCATACGTCACCGCCAGGCCCAGCCCCGTGCCCTTGCGCTGTCCTTCCTTGGGATTGCTCTTGGTCGTGAAGAACGGGTCGTAGATCTTGCGCATCACCTCCGGCGACATACCCACACCGTTGTCCTCCACGCGAATCTCTACTCCCTTGGACGTGCGCGCCGTGAAAATGCGCACGCTGCCGCTGCCTTTCTCCTGCAGCGCGTCCTTCGCGTTCAACACCAGGTTGACCAACACCTGCTGCAACTTGCCGCGGTTTCCCGACACCAGCGGCAGATCCTCATGCAACTCCGTCGCCACCGCCACACCGGCCGATCGCATCTGGTGCTCCAGCAGCAACACCGTATCGCGCACCATCAGGTTCACATCCACGCGCCCAAAGTCCACGCTGCCCATGCGCGAAAAATTCAGCAGCCCGTTCACAATCTCAGACGCGCGAAACGTCTGCTGCGTTATCTTTTCCAGTACCGGCTGCAGCCGCGCATGCGTCGCCTCATCCGAGCGCAACTGCTTGCCCAGCATCTGTGCGTAGCTCGAAATCACTGCCAGCGGCGTGTTTACCTCGTGCGCCACGCCTGCCGCCAGCAGCCCAATCGACGACAGCTTCTCGGACTGCGTCAGCTGCGTCTCCATGTTGATGCGGTCCGTAATGTCGTCCACAATCACAATGCGTCCCACCGCCTGAAACTCCCGGTTCAATAGCGGAGCAATCGTGATATTCGCCGTGCGTGCCTCGCCCGTCGGCGTTGGCAGACGGAACTTGTACAGCGTGCTCACGCCCTGTTCGCCGCGCAGGCGATCGAACTCCTGCAGAAACTCCACCGGGAACACCTCGCGCAGCGGATGCCGCAGTGCGTCGGCCCTGGGCGTCGCATACATCACTTCCATCTCCGCATTCCAGCTCTCGATCCGGTCTTCCAGATCAACCGCGAACACGCCGATGTTGATCGACTCCACGATGTTCTCGTTGAAATCACGCAACCGCTCGAAGTCCTGGATCTTCTGCTCCAGCCGGCGATACAGCTGGGCATTCTGAATCGCGATCCCGATATACCCCGCCAGTGATTCCAGCAGCTCCATGTCCTCGCTGGAAAGGAAGTCGCCTTCGCCCGTGCGCCCCAGGCCCAGCACCGCAATGGTGCTGCGTCCTGTGCCCTCATGCCTTGCGGCCCGGCACGGCACGTAATAATTCAGATCCAGCGCCGCAGCCGTCTGCCTCTGTTCATCCGGAAGCCGCAGCATGGCATTCGGCGTCTCGAAAAATAAATGGCTGCTGCTGTCCCGGTTATCGAAGTCCAGAAACCCGAGCTCCAGCGAGTCCGCATTCGGAAGCACCTGCTGCGAAAGCCCGTGCGCCGCTGCCAGCGAGAACTTGCTCTTCCGCCCCGCCGTCTCTTCCTGTGCCAGGAAGACCGCCACGCGCGTCACCAGCAACGTCTCCGGCAGCCGCTGCACAATCGAGTTCACCAGCGCCCGCAAATCCGTCTGCGCATTCAGCTCGCTGCCAAACTCCACCAGCGTCTCGCGGTAGTCGATGCTCTTCTGATCGAACACCCGGTCCAGCTGTCCCTGGATTACCCGCTTGAGCGGATCGAACACCAGGCCCGTCACGATGACGGTCGCCACCAGCGCCCACTCGCCGAGATGCTGAAACCGCGTGTGCACCATCTCCGCGCTCAGCGCGACCACGCCAAAGTAGACACCCACCAGCGCCGCCGTCGCCAACGTGTACGACGCGCCGCGCTTGAAGATCAGGTCCACATCCATCAGCCGGTACCGCACGATGGCCCAGCTGAATGTCAGCGGCAGCAGGATCAACGACAGCAGCGCAACCCTGGTCAGCGCGCTCGGCATATACGCGTTGAACAGGAACGGAATCACGTACAGCGCGGTGAAGGGAACTACCGTAAGTACTGTTCCGCGCGACAGCCACTTCAGCTGCTGACGTTGCAGCGGCTGGACCTCGGACCGATAGCGCACCCAGAACACGATCGCCGCCAGAATGTAGAAGCTCGCCAGGTAGGCATAGTCGAACTTGTCCAGGCGCTGCTGCAGTGCCCCGGTCGACTCCCAATGGGTATACGAAAGGTACCGTAGAACCCCCAGCACCAGCCCCGGCACATAGATCAGCGGGTACAACAACCTGCGCCGCCGCCGCGACCCCTCCTGGGTAAAACTGATTGCGAAGTGCAGAAACAGCGCCGGCTGCAGCTCGGTTGCAATAATGTTGCCGGTCAGAATCGTTATGTCGAGGCCGTCAAGAATCCCCGTGAACTTGAATGCATAAAAGATGAACGAGACCAGGCAGAACACGAAGAAGTGTGTCGACTTCGGCGCCGTCCAGCGTCGCAAAAGTACAAACAAACCGATCGCCAGGTACACCAGCGCAATCAGCCGCTCCACCTGCCAGTCGGTCCGGTCCATCGGCTCCAGGTACACCACCACCGGAACCGCGACCATCGAGCTCCCCGTGGTCTTCCGCAGCAGCAAATACCTTACCTTCGACCAGACCCCGAACGCATCAATCTGCCGCTGCAGGGAAGCCAGACGCAGCGTCGGAACGTCGTTCACCGACGTGAGCGTATCCCCCGAACGCACCCCGGCCCGATACGCTGGGGTATCCGGCGGCACCAGGTACGCACGCAATCCCCCTGCTGTCTCTGTCCATCCCGCGCCGTCCGTTGCTGGCGTGTAGTCGCTCTCCTGCACCAGGTTCGCAATGGCGAGTCCCAGGGCGGCCAGAGTAAAAATCGCCAGGACAATCGCCAGCAACCGAGTTTGAGCACCGCTTTTCACGGGGAAGTACCATCTTTCAGGGATGAAGCATGCAAATCAGCGGCCAAAGGGCGAATACTAGCGAATACCGCCGATAACCCAGCAGAATGAGGGAGGTTGAGGAAATCTTGGCCTTTCAGATGCACGAATTCATATGCAGATACGTATTTCAGAATAGCTCGGTTCAGCGCTTACTCGCCATTTGCCTGATCAAATCGGCCTGTCTTATCACCTCATCCACCTGAAAAAGCCTGCATACTCCACGACATCCCGGCCCAGAACTCCTTGCGCGCCGGAACCAATTGTTAAAATCCACGGCCTCAGGCTACCTTCAGCGGAATTTCACGTATCTTTAACAATTGGCGCTTAGCGATGAATGATCTTCAGCCTTCCTATGTTGATCAAACGATCAATGGACCAGCCGAAGCCTGCAAACGTTAGCGAACCGAAAATTTGAACTAGGGGAACCTCCGGCACCATGATGAAGCGCCGTCATATTCAGCTCGATGGCCTTCGCCTCTCGTACCTCGAAAAGGGAAGAGCGGTGGAGAATCAGCCCTCGCTCGTTCTGCTTCACGGCCTCATGGGCTGCGCCGCCACCTTCGTCCCCCTCATGGAGCAGCTGCGCCCCGACCTCCACGTTATCGCCCTCGATCTCCCCGGAGCCGGCGAGTCCGAACGCCGCCACGACATCGACTCGCGCATGGCCACCACCGCAGAACAAGTCAGCCGCATCCTCGACGAGCTCCATCTGCACCGTCCCATCGTCCTCGGCCATTCACATGGCGGAGCGGTCGCGATGAGCCTTGCCGCCAATCATCGCAAGTCGGTTGGCTCGCTCGTTCTTGTCTCGCCCGCGCACCCTTACTTCCGCGAGGGTGATCCGCTCATCCGCTTCTATCTCTCCAAGCCCGGCCAGCTCTTCGCCCACTGCATGCCGTGGATGCCCGAGTGGCTGCAGATGATTGGCCTCCGCCGCATGGCCGGCCCGCAAAGCTGGGACACCCCTGAGCGCCTCAAGCCCTACCGCGACAACCTCCGCACTCCAGGCACCGTCCTCCACCTGCTCCGCCTCCTCCAGACCTGGCACGACGACATGGCCGGCCTGCGCCGCGCCCTCCGCCGCCACCTCGAAACCCCCAGCCTGGTCCTCTGGGGCGACTGCGACCGCGCGGTCCCGGTCCACTCCGCGCCCGAGCTGCGCCGCCATCTACAGCACTCCGATCTCATCACCCTCCCCGGCGTCGGCCACCGTCCCGCCGAAGAGGCCCCCGAGTTGGTAGCCAACTTCATCCGCATGTGGCTCGAGATGGAAGTGCCCGCGCCGTCCATTCGCTACAGCGCGAACGTCTCTCCCAGCCACGCCCGCAAGCCCTCGCGCATCACCCCGAGCTTCGAATCCGGCGACTGAGCTGTCCCCGCAAAGAAGTGGTCCGCACCCTCCACCCACACAATCTTCTTCGGCTCCGCAGCCGCAACCAGCGTTGCCTCCAGCATCCCCTGCGGGCAGAACTTGTCGTGATCCCCACTCACAAACAGCTTTGGCAGGCTCCCGCACGCCGGCAGAAACCGATAGCTGTAATCGCGGCCCGCCGACTGCAGCGGCAGCCCTAATCCCACCAGCCCCCGCACCCGCGCATCGCCGCACGTCGCCCTCAGCCCAACATTCGCGCCAAACGAGAACCCCGCAAACAGCACGGGCAGCCCGAACCTCTCCGTCAACCAGTCCACCGCCGCGCGCACATCGTCCACCTCGCCATAGCCGCCGTCGTGCACGCCCTCGCTCAACCCCGTGCCCCGAAAGTTGAACCGCAGCACCGGCAGCCCAAAGCTCGAGAACGCCTTGGCCGCGTGATACACCACCTTGTTATGCATCGTGCCGCCGCTGGGTGGATGCGGATGCGCCACCACCGCCGCGTACAGCGCATCGTCTTTGCCGGTGCTGAGGATCGCTTCCAGCCGCCCGCCCGGCCCGCGCAGGTCGTCAACACTCTTCAGATGGGATCGAAATAAAGCAGAATCACTCACACCCTCAGTTTAGCCAGTTCCAAGGCTGACTCGCTGACTCGCTAACCTCAGTTATCCTTACAGCAGATGCCAGCCAAGATCCCGATCGATCCCATCCAACTCACCCGGCAGCTCGTCGACCTTGAATCCACCACCTACCACGAGGCCCCCGCAGGCGAGTTCCTCTCCACCTATCTCGCTGCCCAGGGGTACATCATCGAGCGCCAGCCCGTCCCCCAGCCCGATCCCACCAAGAATCCCGCCGCCGGCACCGGCCCCCGCTTCAACGTCTACGCCTCGCTCCCCGGCGTCACCCCCGACATCGTCCTCTCCTCCCACATGGACACCGTTCCGCCCTTCCTCGGCCCCTGCCGCGAAGACGCCGACTTCCTCTACGGCCGCGGCACCTGCGATGCCAAGGGAATCATCGCCACCCAGATCGCTGCCGCAGAAAAACTCATTGCTGCCGGCAAGCGCATCGCGCTGCTCTACGTCGTTGGAGAAGAGCGCGACTCCGCTGGCGCCCTCCTGGCCAACACGACCCCCAAAGGCTCCCGCTTCATCATCAACGGCGAGCCCACCGACAACCGCCTCGCCCTGGCCTCCAAAGGCTGCCTCCGTGTAGAGCTCCGCGCCAGCGGCAAGATGGCCCACTCTGCCTATCCCGAGCTAGGCGACTCCGCCGTAGACAAACTCCTCGCCGCCCTCCACGATATTCAGGCCCTGCCCTTGCCCGTAGTAGAGGGCATCGGCGACTGCACCATGAACATCGGCGTCATCCGCGGCGGCGTCGCTCCCAACGTCATCCCCGACAAAGCCGAGGCCCACATCCTCATTCGCCTGGTCGGCCCGCCCGAAGAGCTGATGGCGCAGATCACCCAGGCCGCCGCCGGCCGCTGCGAGGTCAGCTTCACCCTCAAGCTCCCCTACATGCACATGCGCGCGATCCCGGGCTTCGATACCATGATCGCCAAGTTCACCACCGACATCCCCTCCCTCACCAACTGGGGCGAACCCTTCCTGCTCGGGCCCGGCAGCATCCTCGTCGCCCACACCCCCGACGAACACATCCGCAAGTCCGAGCTGCTGGAGTGTGTTGATCTCTACGTAAAACTTGCCAACAGCCTGCTCGGCTAGGCCTTACGGCAACTTGCTCCACCGGAACTTTAAGTCGCCATGTTTCCAGCACTACGCATGCTCTTCGTCTTCACCCTGTTCGGCCTGCCCGCCGCCCTCGTAGGCATTCCTTACTCACTTCTCCGAGGCAACATTCGCACCATGTACGGCTGGGCCATGTTCGCCATGCGCGCCGGCGTCCGCGCCGGAGGCATCCGCGTCGTCATCCAGGGCGCGGAAAACATCCCCACCGGCGAGTCCTGCATCTTCCTGAGCAACCACGTCTCGAACCTCGACCCGCCCATCCTATTGCCCGCGATCCCCGGCATGTGCAGCGTCTTCCTCAAGAAGTCCTTGATGAGAATCCCCTTCGTCGGCATCGCCATGCGCATGGCCAAATACGTCCCCGTATCGCGCGGCCACTCCCGCGCCGAAGCCGAGCAGAGCGTAGCCATCGCTGCGGATGCTCTCCGCAGCGGCCTGCACATCTTCATCTTTCCCGAAGGCACGCGCTCCCCCGACGGCCACCTTCTCCCCTTCAAAAAGGGCGCATTCTTCCTCGCAGCCGACGCCAACGCACCCATGGTCCCCATCGTCATCCAGGGCACCGCGCAGATGATGCGCAAGGGAAGCCTCAAGGTCTTTCCCGGAGTAGCCACCGTCCGCTTCCTCCCCGCCATCCGCCCCCAGGACTTCGCCACCCGCGAAGACCTCATGGATGCAGTCCGCCTCGAGATGCAGACAGCCCTCCTCGAAACCTAAACCTGCAGCCAGCGTTCGCCGCCAGCCAGCCTCTCGAATCGCCGCTTCTATTTAATGATGGGCTGATATCCATCGGCCAGCAGCCGTTGCTTCGCGGCCGCAGCGTCCTTCATGTTCGTGAACGGTCCCACCTGGATGTGAAAGAACTTGTCCCCGGTGTCCGCATGCGCGCTAACCGGATAGCCCTTCGCGCGCAACGCACTCACCAGCAGTTGCGCGTCTTCCTCGTGCGAGACCGCCGCGACCTGCACCACGAAGGTTCCGGTCGCCGATGGCTGCTCGGGCGTCGTCACCACCGGGGTTGCCGCATGCGCAGCCGGTGCAGCTACGGGCTGCGCATTCTCTGCCACTGGCGCTGCGCCGCGAGCCACTCCCGAACCGGACCTCGCCGGCGCCGACCCAGAACCATTCCCGGCACTCGGAGCCGCAGGCGATCCCATCGGCGATCCCGCAGCCGGCTTGAACCCGCTGAACATGCCCGACGACGGCTGCGCACCCTCCGAATTCGCTGCCGCACCCAGCGGCACCGGCTGGTGGCTGCCCATCTTGTACCCAAGGCCGAAGAACGCCCCGCACAGCACTACCAGTGCGAGAAATATCCCCAGGATCACCCCGGTACTAAGCGTCAGTTCACGCTCGCGCTTCAGGTCTTCTTCGTCTTCGTACACAGGTCGAGTCATCGTGGCAAGCTCAATCCGAAAATCACAAGCAGGGAACAGCTAGTACCGAATATAAAACCCGGCCATCGGTTCCAACGTCGTAGCATGCTTCAGGATCGTCAAATAGTTCTGTCCAAAGTCCGGATCCAGGAAGAACAACTCGCGGAACCCGACGCGCAGACCGAAGTGCGGGCTTACGTCCTTCTGCATTCCCAGCGAATAGTAATACGTCATGCGCGCCTTTTCCGGCAAGGATTGTCCACCGCCCGGGGTTGGGTTGAACGCCATCGGGCCGGCGCCAGCCGACGCAAATGGTTGCAGCCCAAAGATCGTGTACGGCGGCGTAATCAGATACCCAAACGTGTATTCGCTCACCTTCGTCTGGACCTGGAAGTCCGTGATGCCGTTTGGTAGGAAACTCGCGATCGCAGGGCCCGAATAGTTCTCGGTATAACGGGCGTAGCTGTAATTGAACTCAAGCCCAAAATAAGGTTTTGCCGGATAATGAATCGACACCAGCGCGCCCAGGGTATTGGAGCCGGACTGCGTCATCGCCAGGCCTTCGTTCGGTGCGACGGGAACAACTGTCCCCGATACCGTGTTGTTGAAGATACCAACACCCGCAATCGATAAATCCAGCTTGTCGAGCTGCTTCTGCAGCGCTGTCGGCGGAGGTGCTTCGGTCTGAGCATGTGCCCCGGCAACGAGGCTGGCAAAAAGGAATGCGGCAAGAATGGGAAAGGCTTTGCGGATCAAGTCGTGAAGGCTCCGGGCGCGAAAATGCGCTCTCCTCTAGTCTAACCCTTTGTTGGCGCGGGCGCGTCGTGCAATCCGCGTAAGAATCGAGGTCGATCCCCCAAGCACCAGCCCGCATCCTACCGCCATCCCCGCGTCAATCCCCACACCCGGCCCCCTCACCAGTTGCGCGAACCCCAGCACCAGCCCCAGGGTCGCCGCCATCGGCACCACCACCGGCGTCCGTCGCCGCAACCCGAGCGCCAGCAAGACTACCGCCGTGCCCACCAGCGCCACCGCCCCCGGATTCACCCCCAGCCGCGCCAGCGACGCGACTCCGAACAGCGCAGCCGTCAGTCCCACCGCGCCCGGCACCACCCACCCCGGCCGATTCAACTCCACATAGATCAGCAGCACGCCCAACGTCAGCACCAGCAGCGCGGCATTCGGAGCCATCAGCGAAAAGGTTCCAGCCAGATGCGCCAGCCGCGCCAGCATCCCTATGGCACCGTCTGCCCGCGCTGCTGCAGCACCAGCTTCAGCGCGATCGCGTCGGCATTCTTGGGATCAATCTTCAGTGCCTGCGAGATATCCTGCGCGCTCGCCGCCAGTTGCTTGTCCGCCAAATCCAGCCGCGCCAGCACCAGCAGCGCAACCACGTTCGGCTTCATGATCATCGACGTCTTCGCCTCGTCCCGCGCCCCTGCCGCATCCCCGCTCGCTTCGCGCAGCTGCGCCATGCCCGCATGCGCTTCGGCAGAGTTCGGGCTCGCCTGCAGCGCGTCCTGAAACTGCGTCTCCGCCTCCGGCAACAACCCCTGCGACAGGTACTCGCGCCCCAGCTGCGTATACTCCGCAGCCCGTTGCTCCGGCGGCAGCATTGCCATCCGCATCCCGCGCACTTGGTCCAACTGAAACGCCGCCTGCCGGTATCCCGTCTCTGAGTAGTTCCGCCGAATCCGTTCCAGCGGGCTGAACCCGCCCTCGGCGTCCGCCTTCAACTTCGTCCCCGCCGGAACCTTCTTCAGCTGCGCGAGCAGCTCAACCGCCGCGTTATCGTTGGGCTTCAACTTCAGCGCGGCTTCAGCTTCACGAGTCGCTCCCGCCGTATCTCCGCGCCGGAACATCGCCACCGCCAGGTTGTAGTGATAATCCTCATCCGACGGATCCGCATCGCTCGCCTTCCGGAACAGTTCCACGCTGTCCTTGCCCTGGCGGCTCACCGCGACACCCTCGTTATTCACGACCTCGGGCAGCGGCAGCCGGCTCGCCACAAACGAGAACGCCACCTGCGCACCCGCATAGTTCGCCGAATTAAACTCCGCCAGCCCTAGATAAAAATTCGCCTCCAGCGCCAGTCGGTCCGTCTTTGGAACCTTCGCCAGCGTCGCCGCCGCTCCATCGAAATCCCTCTGCGTGTACTGCTCTTTGCCCAGCTCCAGCAGCGCCGCCGGATAGTTTGGCACCTGCGCGACGGCATTCTTCAGCCGCTTCAGCCGCTCGTCCCCCGAGCTCGCATTGATCCCGCGAATATAGTCTTCAAACGCCGGCAAGGGCACCGCGCCCGGCGCCGCCAGGAATGTCTGCTCCGACACCGCAAAGTGTGGATCCATCGCGCCCGCCACCTTCCACGCAATGGCGTTTTCCACATCAAACAGCCGATTCAGTTCAGCCGAATCCTCAATAGCCACCGGCAGCAGCCGCAGCGCATCAATCGACAGCACCTTCGCCTGGATCATGATCCTGCCGATGGTCCGGCTGTTCGCGCCGCCGCTGCCCAATCCCGGCACCACCGTATAGCTGCCAATCACCACGTAGTTCGCGTCCAGCTGTTCGGCAACGCGGATCGTCGTTGCCCGCGTCGGCCGAAAATCCGCCGGCAGTCCCAAATGGTCATACGCATACTGCCGGTCATCATGCGAGATCGTCAGAAATCCCGCCGAGGTCAGCCGCTTGTTCAGCGTGTCCGGAAACGAATCCCCAATCCAGTTAAGCGATGCGTTCCCCGAATGGTTGTCGAAGGGAAGCACCAGCACCACGCGCCCACCAGCGCTGTCCGCCGTCTGCGCAACGGCAGCCGGGCTACAGGCGAAGATCGCCGCAAGAGCGAGGACAAGGGCGAAGAACTTCGTCGGGAACCGCATCGCCCCCATTATAGGCGGTAGCCCCGCGCGCACGCCGCACCCTTGTCCATCCCGCTCTACGCCCCCCGCCTTTACGCTTTCGTTGCCAGGATCAGCGGCGACGGTCCCGGTGCATCCACCAGGCGTGCCTCCACGAACCCCGCCTCCTCCAGCCACGAGCTGATCTCCGCAAACGAATACGTGTCGCCGTTCTCAGTATTCACCAGCATGTTCACCGCAAAGAACAGCCCGCCCATCGGCCCTCTGCGGTCCTCGTTCACCAGGAACTCCGCAATCGCAATCGTTCCCCCTGGAGCCAGTGCAGCAAACACCTTCGCCAGCAGCTTGCGGCTGCGAGCTTCGCCTTCGCTGTGCAAGATATGCCCCAGCGTCGCGACGTCATAGCCCGAACCGAAGTCGGCCACCAGCAGGTCACCCTCAACAAAATTAAACCGCTCGCTCAGCCCGAAGCGGCCAACTGTCTTGCGCGTCACCGGCACCACGTCCGGCCAATCCACCGCCGTCACCTGCACCTGCTCCGAGCTCTGCGCCAGCGCAATCCCCCACACTCCCGATCCCGCCGCAAGGTCCAGCACCTTCACCGGCACCCCCGCAGCAGCGACGTTCAGCGTCCGCCCCAGCAGCTGTGCCGACGGGTAACTCATCGGAAAAATATCCACCACAAACTGCTCGAAAAACTCACTGCCCGCCTTCTCCTGGTTGACCGCAACCGCAGGCTTTCCATGCGCAACAATCTCATTCAGGCTGAGATATTTCGGCAGTAACTGCTCGCTGGTGTGCTTGATAAACCCACCTTGAAAGCTCGGCTTCGTACTCACCAGGAACGCCGCACTCTCCGGCGTCAGCGAGTACCGGCCCTGGTCGTCCTTGGCCAGAAAATCGAGCCCCACCAGCGCGTTCATCACCGCCGACAGGCCGCGCACCGACGCGCCCGTCGCCGCCGCAACCTCTCCAACACTCTTCGGTCCTCCGTCGAGCAGATCGAAGATTCCGTGGCGAATCCCCGCCTCCAGTACCAGCGGTGGAATGTAGCCCCAGGCAAACTGCATGATGCGTTCAGGCGTTACGACAGGGGGCGCGGGAGAAGCGTTAAGAGTCGCCATAAGATTCCTTTTGAAATTGATTTTGTGTTTGGAGTGACCCGGGCCCAGGGAGAAACGCCGCACAGCCAGCCCTTAAGGCGGTCGCGATTCTAAAGCTGTGCGAAGCGTTCCCATGAGTAAACCGCACACGGCCTCAAGCGGTCAACACACCCTGCGTCTCGAATCTCGCATCTCGAATCTCCCCCCAGGCAACCAATTTCTACTGCATCCTTTCGTGCAGCGAGGATTAAGCTCGCATTCACCCAATCGCATCTCACTTGTTGCAGGAGATCCCGCTCCTATCCTCTCCTCGCAGGAGACTGAACCTATGCAACTCAACCCGACTGATCCAAGACTCATCATTGGCATCGTTGTTCTTGTCGTGATCATCGCCGCGGTCATTGCCATCGTTGTGTACCAGCGCAAAAAGAAGGCAGACCATCTGCGCACCCGCTTTGGCTCCGAATACGATCGCACCGTCCTCGAGCGCGGCTCCGAACGTAACGCCCAGGCCGCCCTCTCTGCTCGCGAAGAGCGCGTCAACAGCTTGAAGCTCCATGACCTCGCACCCGCCGAACGCGATCGCTTCGTCAGCGAGTGGCAGGTCGTGCAGTCCCGCTTCGTCGACCACCCGCGCGGCGCCGTCATCGAGGCCGACGACCTCATCGCCTCCCTCATGAACGCCCGCGGCTACCCCGTCGCCGACTTCGAACAGCGCGCCGCCGACATCTCCGTCAACCACCCGCGCGTCGTCGAGAACTATCGCTCAGCCCACGCCATCGCCCAGCGCCTGGCCGGCAATGAAGCCAGTACCGAAGACATGCGCACCGCCATGCTCCAATACCGCGCCCTCTTCGACGAGCTTCTGCAGGTCAACGTGCGCAACGAAACAGCAGTAGCTGTCTAACCTTTCAAGTCTTCGCGAACCGCAGAGAAAACAAAAGCTGCATGCCGAACCAGGCATGCAGCTTGTCGTTCGTCTATCTGGCAGAATCCCACCCCGCCGTCCGCGCAAAACCGCAGGACTACCGTTTCCCAAACACCTCGCCCATCCGCCGAATCTGCGCGCCCACTCCTCGCAGCTTTTCTTCCAGCCGCTCATACCCTCGATCCATGTGATACACCCGGTCGAGAATGCTCTCGCCATCGGCCACCAGCGCCGCCAGCACCAGCGCCGCACTCGCCCGAAGATCCGAGCACATCACCGCAGCCGACTGCAGCTTTGTCCCCCCGCGTATGGTTGCCGACCGTCCCTGCACCGAGATATTCGCGCCCATCCGGCTCAGCTCGCCCACATGCATAAAGCGGTTCTCGAAAATGTTCTCCGTCACGATCGACGTGCCCTCCGCCTGCGTCATCAGCGCCATATACTGCGCCTGCATGTCGGTAGGGAAGCCCGGATACTCTTCGGTCGTAATATCGGCCGCCCGCAACCCGCCGCCCGAGTGCACGCGCACATTCTCCTTACCGATCTCGAGCTTCACCCCGCACTCTTCCAGCTTGCCCAGCAGCGCGCCCAGGTGCTCCGGGTTGCAGCTATCGATATTCAGATCGCCGCCCGTAATCGCTCCCGCCATCAAGTACGTTCCCGCCTCAATGCGATCGGGATTGATCCGATGCCGCGCGCCATGTAATTTCGCGACGCCCTTAATCTTGATCGTGGAAGTTCCCGCCCCCTCGATCTTCGCGCCCATCGCATTCAGCAGCGCCGCCAGGTCCATTACCTCCGGCTCGCGCGCGCAGTTCTCAAACAACGACTCGCCCTCCGCCAGAGCCGCCGCCATCAGCAGATCTTCCGTGCCCGTCACCGTAATCTTGTCGAACACAATATGCGCGCCCCGCAGCCGCTCCGCCCGAGCCTCCAGGTAGCCATGCTCCTGCGTAATCGTCGCGCCCATCGCCTCCAGCCCCTTGATGTGCAGATCGATCGGCCGCCCACCAATCGCGCACCCCCCCGGCATCGCCACCCGCGCCATGCCCGTGCGCGCAATCAGCGGCCCCAGCACCAGCGAACTCGCCCGCATGGTCTTCACAATCTCGTACTTCGCCACCGGATCGCTCAGCACCGCGCACTTGATCGACGTCCGATGCTGCGCCCGCCCATACCCCAGCTCCACCTCCGCGCCCATCGACTCCAGCAGCTTCCGCTCCGTCTCAATGTCCCGCACCTGCGGAATGTTCTCGAGGATCACCTCATCCTCAGTCAGAATCGCAGCCGCCATACACGGCAGCGCAGAGTTCTTCGCCCCCGAAATCCTGATTGTCCCGAGCAGGGGATTGCCCCCGCGAATAACAAACTTATCCATTCCTCTAGTGTAGATGCGACCTCAATGAGGAAAAGCCTGTGCCTGCCGGGAGTATCCCCGCATACACCGCTCAAAGGCGCATCGCAGAATCCTGGCGGTCCTGCGAGCCTCTACCCTGGGCCTGCCGCCTACAGCTCCAGCCGCGAGTCCTCAATAGCCAGCCGCACATTCCCATCCGACTTCTGCAGTCGCCGCACGGCCTCCATCTTGTCCACGTTGGCCTTCAGCATCACCACCGCAATCGGGATCGACTTGCCCGCCGACTTGATCGTCCGAATCGCCGTCTCGCGATCGATGCCGCACACCTTCATCAATACTCGAATCCCGCGCTCCACCAGCTTCGCGTTCTTCATGTGCACGTTCACCATCAGGTTGTCGTAGACGTAGCCCAGCCGCGTCATCGCCCCCGTGGTAATCATGTTCAAAATCATCTTCTGCGCAGTCGACGCCTTCATGCGCGTCGAGCCCGACAGGATCTCCGGCCCAACCTCGGCCAGCACCGTAATGTCCACCACCTGCGACAAATCCGAATTCGCATTGCAGGTAATTGCCGCCGTCTTCGCGCCGCAAGCCCGCGCATACTCGGTCGCTCCCACCACGTACGGCGTCCGTCCGGAAGCCGAAACCCCAATCACAATATCCTTGCGCGTCGGCCGGCGGCGGGCAATGTCCCTCTGCCCCAGCTCCGGCGAATCCTCGTTCACGTCCGAAGCGCTCGCCAGCGCCTTCGGTCCACCCGCCATAATGTACTGAACCTGCTGTGGTGCCGTAGAGAACGTCGGCGGACACTCCGAAGCATCCAGCGCCGAGATCCGCCCCGAGGAACCCGCGCCCACATAAATCAATCTGCCGCCATCCCGCAACGACCGCGCCACCGTATCGATCACCATCGCAATTTCGGGCAGCGCCTTCTTAACCGCAGCCGCAATCTTCGCGTCTTCGTGATTGATAATCCGCGCAATTTCAATAGCGGATTTTGTGTCGAGACCCTCCGAAGCCTCGTTGGGTCGCTCCGTCGGGAGATTTTCAAGATCGGAAACAGTCCGTGCAAATGGCTGCTCAATCGGAGATGAGGGCATGGTCAGCGTTGACATGGCAAATAGGTCACCACATTCATTCTACTGCATTAGGCTGTGATACGTCGTGGCTCCAGTACCTCTTCAGGCTCCTGTGGTATGTCGTGCGGCGGACCTTTCCCGCCTAACCCCCCGCGTATCATCATCCGAAGGATCCCAACAACCATGCGCATTTTCCCCATCCGCTCCCTCCGCTATGTCCTTTTATCGGTCCCCGCGCTGCTCAGCATGACGGTCGCCCTCACGGCTCAAATCCCCGCTCCCACGCTCCAGCAACAACTCCAGCAGCGAACCGCCGCCCGCGCCTCCGCCGGCCTCGGCCACACCGCGCTCTACGCCATCAACCTCCATTCCTCCACCGCCGTCGGCATCGACGCCGACCTCCCCGTCCCGACCGCCTCGGTCATCAAACTCGGCATCCTCTATCACGCCATGGTCGAGGTCCGCGAAGGCCACGCCCGCTGGGACGAGCCCATCATCCTTCACCCCCACGAAGCCGTCGCCGGCTCCGGCATCCTCACCTTCCTCGACACCCCCGTCACCCTCACCCTCAAAGACATCCTCACCATGATGGTCATCGTCAGCGACAACACCGCCACCAACCTCGCGATCGACCGCTTCGGCATCGACCCAGTCAACGCCCGGCTCGAAGCCCTCGGCCTCGCCAACACCCACCTCTACAAAAAAGTCATGCTCCCCGCCACCGGCGCCGTTCCCGCCGACCAGCCCAAGTTCGGCCTCGGCAAAACCACTCCCCGCGAGATGGCCTACCTCATGGAAGCCATCGGCCTCTGCCGTCTCCACCAGCAGGGAACTGCCACGACCCCTGGCACGGCACGCTTCGCCCCCACCGACGCGGCCGATCGCGCCGTCTGTTCCGTTGCCCTCAACATGCTCAAAAACCAGTTCTATCGCGAGACCATTCCGCGCTATCTCGAGACCGCCGACACCAGCGAGACCGGCACCGCCGTCGCCAGCAAAACCGGCTCGCTCGACGAGGTCCGCGCCGACGTCGCCATCGTCACAGCCAAGTCCGGCCCCATGGTCCTCTCCATCTTCACCTACGACAACCGCGACCACGGCTGGACCGTCGACAACGAAGCCGAGGTCTCCATCGCCAAACTCGGAAAGCTCATCGTCGACACCTGGAGCCCCACCGGCCTCGACGGCAAGAACCTGGTCCCCGGCCTCGGCCTCCCCGATTCCGCGACCATCCCCTCGCCGCCTGCGCCCTTTTAACTCGCCCCAACCGCGCCCCCGGTACACCTTAACCCGCCCAGCATCGTCTAATCTAAAAGGAGCCGCTCGTCACCGGCTTATCCTCCCGTCCCACCCTCCAAGAGGCTTTTAGAACGTGTCCCTCCCACAACAACCGCAGCTGGACCACAAAGCCGGCCAACCGGCCCAGCCAACGCCCGACGCGACCCCAGGCTCCGGCCCCCCCGCGCCTCAATTCCGCTCCGCAGAAACCCTCGTCCCCCCAGCCCCTGCGGAGCCCACCGGCTGGCGCTCCTGGTCGCGCGACATCCTTTTCTCCGTCGCCGTCTCGCTCTTCATCATCCTCTTCCTCTACCAGCCCGTGCGCGTCGAAGGCACCAGCATGCTCCCGCGCCTGCAGGATCAGGATCGCCTCTTCATCAACAAGTTCGCCTATCGCTTCGAGTCCATCCACCGCGGCGACGTCGTCGTCTTCCTCTATCCCGGCGACCACACCAAGAGCTACATCAAGCGCGTCATCGCCCTCCCCGGCGACACCGTCCGCATCGACCACGGCGAAGTCTACGTGAACGATCGCCCCATCCGCGAACCCTACGTCCCCAACCGTTTCCGCGACGAGCGCTCCGAGTCCGAGCGCATCATCCCCACCGGCGACTTCTGGGTTATGGGCGACCACCGCAACATCTCCAGCGACAGCCGCGACTTCGGCCCCGTCCCCCGCGCCCTCATCTACGGCAAAGCCGCCTTCGTCTACTGGCCCATGGACCAGAGCGGCGTAGTCCACTAGCGCCCGTCTTCAGACTCTCACCCACTCCCGTCCACCTCAACTCCGTCATCCTGAGCGCAGCGCGTAGCGTGCAGCCGAAGGACCCTGAAGAAGCACGCCCTGCCAGAGCCTCTCGACCCTTTCAACCAACGAACTCGCCTACTCGTAGTGCACAATATTCGCGAACGTAGTCGGCACCAAACTCGCCCCACCCACCAGCGCCCCATCAATATCCGGCTGCGCCATCAGCGCCGAAATATTCTCCGGCTTCACCGACCCCCCGTACAAAATCCGCGTCCTCTCCGCCGTCTCCGCTCCGCAGCAATGCGCCAGCTCCTGCCGGATAATCCCATGCGCCTGCTCGGCCACGTCCGGGCTCGCTGTCGACCCCGTCCCAATCGCCCAGATCGGCTCATACGCCACCACCAGCCGCCGCGCTTCGCTCGCCGAAATATTCCTCAGCGCCGTCCGCACCTGCGTCCGCAGAACATCCGCCGTCTGCAAATCCTCGCGCTCCGCCAGCATCTCACCAAAGCACACAATCGGTGTGATCCCGTGATTGATCGCTGCCTTCAGCTTCAAATTCACGCGCTCATACGTCTCGCTGAAGTACAGCCGCTGCTCCGAGTGCCCCAGCAGCACATGCCGCGCGCCAATCGACACCAGCATCGTAGGCGACGTCTGCCCCGTATACGGCCCCTCGTTCAACCAATGCATATTCTGCGCGCCCGCCCGCACATTCGTTCCCATCGCGGCCTCGATCACATGCGCCAGCGAGCTCATCGTAGGGAACAGCAGAATCTCGTCCCGCTCATGCCCCTCCACCAGCGGAAGAAACGCATCCAGGAACGCCAGCGACTCCTTCGGCGTCTTGTACATCTTCCAATTTCCTGCGATCACCGGCTTCCGCATCCACACTCCTGGGTAAAAAGAAAGTATGTGCGCGACATCACGTCTGGCAAGCCACCTGAACGCCTATCGCACACTACTTCTCCGTCAGCGCCGCAACCCCCGGTAACGTCTTCCCCTCAAGGAACTCCAGGCTCGCACCGCCACCCGTTGAGATGTGCGTGATCTTGTCCGCGACTCCGGAATTATGCAGCGCCGCCACCGAGTCACCACCCCCCACAATCGTGATCGCGTCCTCGTTCTTCGCCAGCGCCTTCGCAATCGCGTTCGTCCCCTTGGCAAACGCCGGAAACTCCGCCACGCCCATCGGCCCGTTCCACACAATCGTCGCCGCCTCCGCAATCTCTTCCGCGAACAGCTTCACCGTGGCCGGCCCGATATCCAGCGCCATCCACTCAGCAGGGAAGGGCCCATCCCCCGAGAACAACTGCGTCTTCGCATCGGCCGCAAACTTGTCGGCCAGGCAATGATCCACCGGCAGCAGAAACTTCACGCCCCGCTTCTCCGCCTTCTCGATCGCCGCCTTCGCGACGCCAATCTTGTCGGCCTCCACCAGCGATTTGCCCGTCGTCTGTCCCATCGCATTGAGAAATGTGTACGTCATCCCGCCGCCAATCAGCAGCGAATCCACACGGTCCAGCAGCGCATTAATCACCTCAATCTTGTCCGACACCTTCGCCCCGCCAATGATCGCCACAAACGGCCGGAACGGCTCGGTCACCGCCTTGCCCAGATAGTTCAGCTCCCGCTCCATCAACAATCCCGCAGCCGACTTCGCCACAAAATGCGTGATCCCCTCGGTCGACGCATGCGCCCGATGCGCCGCGCCGAACGCGTCATTCACATACACATCGCAAAGCTTCGCCAGCTCCTGCGAAAACCCCGGATCGTTCAACTCTTCGCCCGCATGAAAGCGCAGATTCTCCAGCAGCAGCGTCTGCCCCGGCTCAAGATTATCGGCCATCTCTTCGGCCACCGGCCCCACGCAGTCCGGAGCGAACGCCACATTCTCATCCGCATCCAGAACGCCATCCAGCAGCATCCGCAGCCGCGCCACCACCGGGCGCAGGCTCATCGAATCCACCTTCTTGCCCTTGGGCCGGCCGAGGTGCGCCGCCAGAATCACCTTGGCCTTGCGCCTGAGTGCATACTCAATTGTCGGGATCGTCTCGCGGATGCGCGTGTCATCCGTGATCGTGCCTTCCTTCGAGAGCGGCACATTAAAGTCAACGCGGATGAGCACCCGCTTACCAGTAAGGTCGAGGTCACGTATCGATAACTTGGACATTGCCAGAAGGATAAATGAACCCGATGTAATTGAATAGCAAGGCGCCCCCTCGCTCCCTCTGAGACCTATCCAGTGCGGGTACCCCAGGCCTCGATTCTGAGACCTGGGGAATCGCAACAGCACCATGAATGGAAATCCCTACAGCTTCACCGTGACCGCCTTCACCTCGGTGTAATTGTTCAGCACCTCGGCGCCCATCTCGCGTCCCCAGCCCGACTGCTTGTACCCTCCAAACGGCAGCGCCGCGTCGAAGACGTTGTGACAGTTCACCCACACCGTCCCCGCCTTGATCCGCCGCGCCATCTTGTGCGCCGCCGAAATATCCCGCGTCCACACACTCGCCGCCAGCCCGTAGATCGTATCGTTCGCCTGCGCCGCCAGGCGATCCAGATCAGCGTCCGAAGCAAAGCTCTGCGCCACTACCACCGGCCCAAAGATCTCCTCGTCCACCACCTTCATACCCGGCTTCACCCCGGACATCACGGTGGGCGCCACAAAATATCCGCGCCCTCCGTGCTCCTTGCCGCCGGCAACAAACTTCGCACCCTGCTCGCGCCCGCTCTTCAGAAATCCATTCACGCGCGCAAACTGCTCGTCGCTCACCAGCGGTCCAAGCTCAGTCGACGGATCCAGTCCCTCGCCCATCTTGATCTTTCCCGCAATCTCGCTCACGCCGCTCACCACGCGATCGAACACGCTCTCATGCGCAAACAGCCGCGAGCCCGCACAGCAACACTGGCCCTGGTTGAAGAAGATCGCTGAAGCCGCCCCAGCAATCGCCGCATCCATATCCGCGTCCGGAAAAATAATCGCCGGACTCTTCCCGCCCAGCTCCAGCGTCACCTTCTTCAGATTCCCCGTAGCCGCCTGCGCAATCAGCTTGCCCACTTCGGTCGACCCCGTGAACGCAACCTTGTCCACCAGGTCATGCGCCGCGAGCGGAGCTCCGCAAGCCTCGCCGAATCCCGTCAGCACATTCACCACGCCGGCAGGGAAGCCAGCCTCCTCGATCAACTGCGCCAGCCGCAACCCCGTCAGCGGCGTCTGCTCGGCTAACTTCAGCACGACAGTGCATCCAACTGCCAAGGCCGGCCCCAGCTTCCACGCTGCCATCAAGAGCGGAAAGTTCCACGGAATAATCTGGGCCACAACTCCGATGGGTTCCCGCACCGTGTAGCTCAGAAAATCATTGCCAGCCGACAGCGGAATCGTAGACCCCAGCGTCTTCGTAGCCCACCCCGACATATACCGGAACAAATCCACCGCCAGCGGCACATCCGCGACCCGCGCAATCGAAACCGGCTTGCCATTATCCAGCGACTCCAGCTCCGCAAACTCCTCCGTATGCTGCTCCAGCAAATCCGCCAGCCGATACAGCAGTTGCCCGCGTTTCGACGGCGACATCTCCCGCCACGCCCCCGCATCAAACGCCCGCCGCGCCGCACGCACCGCGCGATCCACGTCCACGTGGTCGCCTTCAGGAACCTGGCAGATCTCCTCGCCCGTCGCCGGGTTATAGACAGGGAAAGTCTTTCCCGCCGAAGCCGGCGTGAACTTTCCGTCGATATACATCGTGTGTTCGCTGGTTACAAAAGCCGAGGCAGCGGCGCCCAAACGGGAGTCGACGATAGGAGAGGTAGCAGTGGCCATGGGAGTGGCTCCTTGGATAGCCGCCAGCGCCCGATCACCCTCAGCGCCAGCCGCCGTTTGTCGAACGCCAAAACTCTAGCACCGCCCCACCACCCCTGTCTTTACAGCCGGACAACACGTTCTTGCCGTTGCCTTTCTGGCTGTTGCACTTGCTTCTCTGGTTGTCATCCCGCAGGGATCTGTTTCTTCGTTTGCCGTTGCTGTTGCACATGTCTTTCTGGTGGTCATCCCGTAGGGATCTGCTTCTTCTCTCGCCGGTGCGCGGCTGTCTTGCTCTTGAGATGTGCGCGGCCGCAAAATTTGCCTACTCCGCCACCACGGCCTCCGCCTCAATCTCCACCCGCCACTTCGGATTCAGCAGCGCCGCGACCACCATCGTAGCCGCCGGCCGAATCACCCCGAACACCTCGCCATGCGCCCGCCCCACCTCCTCCCAATCCTCCGCATGCGCAAGAAACATCCGCGTCCGCACCACGTCTTCAAACCGCGCACCCGCCTGCGTCAGCGCCTTCTCGATCAGCCCCAGCACCACCCGCGTCTGTTCCGCAGCGCTCAGCTCCTCCGCCCCCACCGGACCCGTCCCCGACACATGCACCACGTTCCCGATCCGCACCGCCCGCGAAAACCCAATCACCGCCTCATACGGCGACGTCCCCGCAATATTCGTCCGCTTCATCTCTGCGCTCATGACCACTATGTTATCTCTACAACCGACGCCGCAACCAACCTGCGATATCATCTCCTGAACTCCGAGGTCTTCCCCCGAATGTGCTTCTCCGCAACCGCGAACTTTGTCGGCAGTGGCGTCCTCGCCGCCGTTGGTGTCGTCACCCTCACCAAGGTCAGGCACCGTCGCGAGCTCCTCTTCGCCTCGCTCCCCACCCTCTTCGCCATCCACCAGTTCATCGAAGGCTTCGTCTGGCTAGGCCTCGACGGCTACGTCTCGCAGACCACCATGCACAACATGGGCGCCGCCTTCATGCTCTATGCTCAAGGCCTGCTCCCGTTCCTCATCCCGCTTAGCGTCATGCTCTTCGAAGCCACCGCCAAGAACCGCAACCGCATGTGGCCTTTCCTCTTCATAGGAACCGGAACCACGCTCTACATGCTCTGGGCGCTCATCGCCTACCCCACCCACATCTACGTCAAAGGCGACAGCATCGTCTACATCAATGACGCCACCAACAACACCACCCTGGCCATCCTCTACGTCATCGCCACCTGCGGCACGCTCTTCTTCTCCAAGGTCAAGGACATGGTCCTCTTCGGCGCCGCCAACCTCATCATCCTGCTAACCGTAATGGCGTTCAAACGCTACGCCTTCACCTCGCTCTGGTGCGCCTACGCCGCCATCGCCAGCATCATCATCCTCGCCTACTTCTGGAAGTCCGCCGGCATCCGCCCCTTCAAATACCTCACCGTCCTCTGAAGACGCGGGTTCTCCGTTATCCGTTCTCAGTTCTCAGTTGGAAGCAACGATTTCGCTCTCCAACTGAGAACTGACAACGAACAACTGACAACTCTCGCCCCTACAGCCCCTTCTTCACCAGAAACAAAATCAAGTCCTTCACCCGGCTCGAATACCCCCACTCGTTGTCGTACCAGCTAATCACCTTGCCGGTATTCCCAACCACCTTGGTGAGCTTGCTATCAAAGATGCTCGACAGCGGATTCCCTCGGAAGTCAGTCGAGACCAACTCCTCCTCGGTATACCCAAGAATCCCCTTCAGCGGCCCTTCGCTGGCAGCCTTGATCGCCGCATTAATGCTCTTCACATCAATCGGCTTCTCCGCGACAAACGTAAGATCCACCACCGACACATTCGGCGTCGGCACGCGAATCGCAAATCCATCCAGCTTCCCATCCATCGCCGGAATCACCAGCTTCAGCGCCTTGGCCGCGCCCGTCGAGCTCGGAATCATGCTCAACCCCGCCGCCCGCGCCCGCCGCAAATCCTTGTGCGGCGTATCCAGAATCACCTGGTCGTTCGTATAGCTGTGGATCGTCGTCATAATCCCCGACACAATCCCGAACGTATCGTTGATCACCTTCACCACCGGCGCCAGGCAATTCGTCGTGCAGCTCGCATTCGAAATCACGTTGTGCTTGCTCGCGTCATACTTGTCGTCATTCACGCCCAGCACGACCGTCAGGTCTTCATGCGTAGCCGGCGCCGAAATGATCACCTTCTTCACGGTCTTGCCAAGATGTGCCTTCGCCTTCTCCGCATCGGTAAAGAAGCCAGTCGACTCCACCACAATCTCCGCGCCCACCGAAGCCCAATCCAGCTTGGCCGGATCGCGCTCCGCAAACACCCGGATCGCCTTCCCATCCACCACAATCGAGTCGTCCGTCGCCGTAATCGTGTGGTGCAGATTTCCCAGGATCGAGTCATACTTCAGCAGGTGAGCCAAGGTCGCCGGCGTCGTCAGATCGTTGACGGCCACAAACTCAATGTCAGGGTTGCCCAATGCTGTGCGAAATACGTTGCGCCCGATCCGTCCAAAGCCGTTTATCCCTACCTTGACTGCCATGTAGCCTCATTTCTCACCAATTTCTTTGAGGCTACCAAAGCCCATCGGCCACCGCAAACCGTTAACCGAACACCGAACACATCCACCACTCCGGGTGCCCCATGTCTCGATTTTGAGACGTGGGTTTCCACAGAACTCCCCCCGAAACCCAACACTTCTGCACCAGGTTTGTGGCAGAGTGTAGCCTTGTGTTACAAACCAGCTATGCGCGATTGGTTGCGCGGGACACTCATGAGAAGACGTTCTAAGCGTGGTCCGAACGAGTCGGAGTCCACGGGCAAGATTGGGCAGGAGATACCTGCGAACCAACCCGCACCCTTGCGGCCCTCGTATCCAGAGCCCCTCCCCGCCTCGGCGCCCGCCGAGGCCAAAGCACCTCCTCCCCCTCCACCCCCCCCCCCCGCCAGGCCCGCAGCCGCGCCCCACCCGGAGCCCGCGCCCTCCGAGCCCAGGCTCGCCCACGAGCCCACGCTCGTTCATGAGACCCAGCCCGAGTCCCTCGGCACCCCGCCCGCAGGCCCCGAAGCCGTCCCCAACAAATCTCCGCGCGGCTACGTCGTCCTCACCATCGGCCTTCCCGGCTCTGGCAAAACCACCTGGTACAAGCGCCGCGGCGTCACCCCGCTCTCCAGCGCCATGCTGCGCAACATCCTCTTCGACGACATCACCGAGCAGCGCTACCAGGGCCTGGTCTTCAGCACCCTCCGCAGCCTCCTCCGCGCCCGCCTCATCGCCAAGATGCCCTGGAACTACGTCGACGCCACCAATCTCAGCCCCCACGAGCGCCGCCAGTGGATCAAGATGGCGAAGTCCTTCGGCTACGAAGTCCAGGCCGTCTTCTTCGACGTCCCCCTCGCCGTCTGCCTCGAGCGCAACTCCAAGCGCGACCGCCAGGTCACCGACGAAGTCATGCACAAGATGGCCGAGCGCCTCCGCCCGCCAGTCTTCAAAGAAGGCTTCGACAAGATCACCGTAGTCCGCGTCAAAGGTTCAGCCCCCACGGCCGAACCCGAACCCGAAGCCAGCACCGAGACCTCTCCCGAGCCCGCCCTGGAAGACTAGGGTCACCGTCGCGGTTGAACTTCGTAGCACCAAAACGATCCCGTCCTCCTGAGGCTGCGCTAGCCAACACGGGCCGGGATCCGCTTTTTCTTGTGCTCTCGCCCCTACCCCTGAGATAACTCCGAGCCTGAGCCCGTACTCTAAGCTGGCACATTCGCTCTACGGAGAACTGTAATGTCCACCCAGGCGGTCGAGTTCGAATCCATCAACGTCGCGGTCCCTCCCTCCCGCGGCGTGCACTTCCGCCCACTCCTCCGCGACATCACTCTCCGCATCGACCCCGGCACCACCACCGCCCTGCTCGGCCGCAGCGGCTCCGGCAAAACCACCCTCCTCCGCACCGTCAACGCGCTCGTCCGCCCCACCTCCGGCCGCGTCCTCATCGGCGATCACGACGTCGCCACAACCAACCTCATCCGCCTCCGCCGCTCCATCGGCTACGTCATCCAGGAGACCGGCCTCTTCCCCCGCATGACCGTCGCCCGCAACGTCGGCATGGCCCTCGAGCTGGCGGGCCGTCCCCACGAAGAAATCGCTGAGCGCAGTCAGGAGATGCTCAAGCTCGTAGGCCTCCCCGAGATTGTCCTCGGGCGCTATCCCTGGCAGCTCAGCGGGGGCCAGCGCCAGCGCGTCGGCCTGGCCCGCGCCCTCGCCAACGAACCCTCCGTCCTGCTTATGGACGAGCCCTTCGGCGCCCTCGACCCCCTCACCCGCGCCGAGATGCAAACCATGCTTCGCTACCTCCTCCTGCGCGCCAAAAAGACTACCCTGATCATCACCCACGACTTGGAGGAAGCTCTCTATCTGGCTGACCGCGTGCTCTTTCTGGACGCCGGCCAAATCGTAGCCGACCTCCCCTCCACCGAAGTCCGCTCCTCCGAGATCCCTGCCGTCCAGGCCTACGTA
>Ga0210392_10000106_pt1 | contig 67442 bp, 68 predicted proteins | sample IncBWC30OmetaG_FD_161057 | JGI IMG/M metagenome (GOLD analysis project Ga0210392, IMG submission 161057) | Forest soil microbial communities from Barre Woods Harvard Forest LTER site, Petersham, Massachusetts, United States - Inc-BW-C-30-O ... | reverse complement strand
CCTTCGAAACCCTCGCCCCCGACACCAACGCCCCCGACGGCGCCTACCACCAAACCTCCGACATCACCTTCGACGACGCCGGCCGCCGCGTCGAGCACGTCCTCTTCGCCCCCGCCAACACCCTCCAGCGCGTCACCCTCACCGCCGCCGACCTCGACGACGTAGCCCACCGCCTCCCCTTCATCCTCACCACCCCCGAGCTACCCGACTACACCCTCACCTACCTCGGCCGCCAGCGCGTCGACCAGCTCGACACCTACGTCTTCGACTGCGCTCCCCGCCAGATATCAAAAGATCACCGATCCTCGGAAGTAAAAGATCACCGATCCTCGGAAGTAGAAGACCACCGCTACTTCCAGGGCCGCATCTGGCTCTCCCAGCAGGACAGCCAAATCGTCCTCATTCACGGCAGCTCCGTCCCGCAAGACACCCGCCCCGGCCACGAAAACCTCTCCCCGCCCTTCACCACCTACTACCAGCAAATCGACGGCAAATACTGGTTCCCCATCTACACCCGCGCCGATGGCACCCTCCACTTCCCAGCCCACGCCGACACGCTCTCGCAAACCGTCCACGTCCGCACCACGGTCCGCTACACCGACTACAAGCGCTTCCATGCCACCGTCACCTTCCACGACGCCACCGAACTCCCCACCACCCCCAACCCACCCCAGCCCTGATCCATCTCTTTAGTCAATCCCGTTCTTCCGGATTAGCAGGGGGCTTCAGCCCCCTGAATCCCTCGCCACCACAGAACGGGCTTTAGCCCCGGGCCTTTCAGCAGCCCAAAACCTGTCAAGCCCCCCAACCACCCCAAAACCGCCAAACCCCCTATCAACACTGGCGATATATATTTCCAAAACCTGGCATAATCACCCCCACCCAACCACTACAATTTAACTAGACAGGATCTCGGACACAGAGCCCGTCCCACTTCCCGAATAGCCCCGCGCGGGGGTACTTTCGCACCTAACCCGCCTGACAAGAGCACTTTACAACCCAAGTCATACCCGGAGGGGGGGTACTTTGCCGTCTAACCCGCCTGAATGGACTACTTTACCGCCCAAGTCATACCCAAGGGGGGGGGGGCCCACACCCACGCGGTTGCCAGGAAACCACGCCAAGCCCTCGCCGTCCGCGCAGGACCGCAGGACCCTAGGCCGCCGGCTCCGACTCAAAGTACAGATACTTCCGCCAATTGGCATCCGCGCTGCCAATCATCCGCATAATGTGCCGCGACGTATGCAGCGAAAACGGCCGCGGCTCGCGCAGCAGCTTCATCTCCGTCAGCTCGTGCAGCATCAGGCTGCCCTTGCGCCGATTGCAGTCGCGGCAGCAAGCCACCAAATTCTCCCACGTCGACAGCCCGCCCCGGCAACGCGGGACTACATGGTCCAAAGTAAGCTCCGAGGCAATCAAGACCTTCTGGCAGTACTGGCAGGTATTCCGGTCGCGCAGCAAAATATTCTTCCGGCTCAGCGCCCGCGTCTGGTGCGGAATCCGCCGATACTCCAGCAGCCGGATCACGCTCGGCATCTGCAGGTTCATCCGATGGGAATGCAGCACAGACCCCTGCTCCTCCTCGGTCCGCGCCACGCCCTTCAGCACCAGCACCAGGGCCCGCCGCGCTCCGCAGATGTTGATCGGCTCATAGCTGGCATTCAACACCAGCACCGGCGTCTGCATCGCCGGCTGGCGAAACACGCCCATGCGTATGTCGATCGCCTCGGCCCGCGCCGTCCCCGCCACCGGATGTGTCGTATGGTGTCGATTGCCCGACCGCTTGTTTCTCGCCCCACTAGATTTGCCAGCCTGCATCCCTGCCCTCCGGTTCTATTGGCCCTTCAAATTTCCGCTACTCGACTAAAACCTGACCCGCCGTCCAACCTCCGGCTCAACCACCCGCGCCGGAACCGCATCCCACATCGCAAAGCCTTCGCCCTCGTCCTGATCCGTATCGTGCCGAGCCGTACTCAACACACTCTCCGGTTGCGCCCGCGCCGCCGTCACCACCCAGACCTTCGCCGCGCCCGCGCGCTTCAACACCCGCGCACACTCCCGCGCCGTCGCGCCAGTCGTCATAATGTCGTCGATCAGCAACACCTCGCGTCCGCGCACAGCCTCAGCATCGGCCACGCGAAACGCGCCCTTCAAACTCGCCCGCCGCTGCGCAGGATTCAGCGCATACAGCGCCCGCGTATCGTGCACCCGCTCCAGCACACCAGAGCCCGGCTCCAGCGTCCAACCCGGCTCCAGCCGCCGCAGCCGCTTCACCATCCCTTCGGCCAGCACCCTCGCCTGGTTGAACCCGCGCGCCTTCTCCCGAGCCGCAAACAGCGGCACTGGAATCACCACCAACTCATCGGTCGCATCACCGCGCAGCTTCCGCGCCGCGGCCGCCATCGCGTCGCCGAGCACATGCTCCGCAACCCCGCGCATGCCCTCAAACTTCAGCAGGTGCAGCATTCTGCGCATCTCGTCTTCATAATTTGCATAGGCCACAGCCCGGTCAAACTGTGGCGGAGCCAGACGGCACATCGTGCATTCGCCCACGCCCATCGCCGCCGCAAAGCGTGCCGACTCCATCCCCATGGCGTCACCGCAGCGCGTGCACAACACATCCTGCTCAGACTCAGCGTTCGCTCCCACCCGCGCAACGCAAGCCTCACAAACTCTAACCGGCGCCAGCGCAGCCATCGCGGCTCCGCATACCCGGCAATCGGAAGGCATCAGAATGTTAGTGAAATCAGCGAGCGTCCACTTCATCGCCTCGCTGCAACTTCGCAGCACGCGCGTCACCGCGCGCCATCCGGCCTCACCCTCATAGTTGCCGGGCGGACCACCATTCCCGAGCTGGACATCCCTCACGCTTGCGCTGAAGACGAACCTCACTCGCGGCACAGCAAGAAAAACACCAGCTCTGCCAATGACCGCAGTATATCGTTGCCTCCGTTTCAGTGCAATGAATGCCGCTGAACCAACCCGGATGCCGCGCCCCTCTGCATCCGACTACATGCCGCAGAATCAATACCCTGCACCGCCTGCCCAATCGCGATATCCTTAGAGTTCGACGTGTCCACCGCAGCCACATCTACCGTAACGACCACCCGCACGCGCAGCCACTCGCTGCTCAGCGACTACGCCGCGCTCGTCAAACCGCGCGTCTCCCTGATGGTCATCATCTACGCCGCAGCCAGCTTCTACCTCGGCTCGCTCGCCTCCGGCATCTCGCCCTTTCACCTCGGTCTCCTCAAGGCCCTCCTCGGCATCAGCCTCGTCACCGCCGGCTCCAGCGTGCTCAACCAGGCCCTCGAGCGCACCACCGATCGCCGCATGCCTCGCACCGCCGATCGCCCCATGGCGCAGCATCGCATCGGCCTCGCCCACGGACTCATCCTCGGCTTCCTCCTGGTCTTCGGAGGATCCATTTACCTCACCCTGGTGACCAATCCCATCACCGGCATGCTGACCCTGCTCACCGCGGTCAGCTACGTCGCCATCTACACCCCGCTCAAGCGCATCACCTCGCTCAACACCTTCATCGGAGCCTTCCCCGGAGCCGTCCCAGGCCTCATCGGTTGGACCGCCGCCCGAGGCGTCATCGAGTGGCCTGCCGTCGCGCTCTTCGCCATCCTCTTCGTCTGGCAATTCCCCCACTTCATGGCCATCGGCTGGCTCTATCGCGCCGACTACGCCCACGCCGGCATCCGCCTCGCCGCCACCCAACAGCCCTCCAGCGAAGCCGCCCGCTCCTCCGCGCTCCAGGCCCTCTTCTATGCCGTCCTCATGATCCCCGCCAGCCTCTGGCCCACCTGGCTCCACGTCACCGGCACCCCCTACGCAATCGCCGCCATCGTCCTCGACGCCGGCTACCTCGCCGCCACGATCCGTTTCCTGCGCATCACCCGCGCCCCCGACGACCCGGAAAACCGCGTCCTCGCCCGTCAACTGCTCAGAGTTTCCGTCATCTACCTGCCTCTCCTGCTGCTCGCCATGATCCTCGACGCGAACGGCCGCCTCATCTTCTGATTTCGTCTCACTAGCAACCCGAACCACCAACCCGTCAGGAACAGTTCATGCCCGCCATCACCGCTCCCAATCCGAACTACCGCACGCCTCCCTCGATCATCGCCACCATCGTCGCCGTCTCCGCCGTCGCCTCCACCTTCCTCGCCTGGCTGGTCTACTACCACCCGCCCGTTGACGCCGCCGGAACCCACCTCACCTTCCTCCCCGCTCTGGACGCCATCCTTAATGCGCTGTGCGCCATCTTCCTCGTCATCGGCTTCCGCTACATCAAACTCCGCAAGATCACCGCGCACCGCAACAGCATGTTTGCGGCCTTCGTCGTCTCCAGCGCTTTCCTGGTGGCCTACATCGCCAACCACGTCCTCCACGGCGACATGCTTTTCCCCACCACGCATCCCACCGCCCGCTTCATCTATCTCTGGATCCTGCTGCTGCCCCACATCCTTCTCGCCGTGGTTGCGCTCCCACTGATCCTGTTCACCTTTTTCCTCTCCCTCACGGGCCGCTTCCCGGCCCACCGCAAAGTGGCTCGCTGGACCTTCCCCATCTGGCTCTACGTCTCGGTGAGCGGAGTCGTGGTCTACGCCATGCTAGCCGCCTACCGCTAACGCACAATCCGTTACTTTTTGCCTTTGCTTTTCTTTCTGTCATTCCCGCAGGGAATCTGCTTCGGCCTTCACTACTCACTACTCACTACTCACTACTCACTACTCACTATTCAATGTCCTTATGCAGCCAGACACCCGCAAGCTCCTCACCACCGGCACCATCATCCTCCTCGTCGGAGCGATCGCAGCCCTGCTGATCTTCACCGTCTTCGGCGGAGTCACCCGGGAAGGCCCGCACACTAACGGTGGCTGGCTCGCACTGGTCGTCGCCCTGGGCTGCGTGCCCACCGCCGCCTTCACCCTCTTCCTCGGCCTCGCCAAACTCATCGGCGACGCCCGCCACCGCCCCTGACCGGCAACTATTTCGGTGGCAACGCGATCATCAAGCCACCACGTTCGCGCAACTCATTCTCCCCGCGCGGCAGCTTCAACGCCGACCCACTCCCCAGGTCGCGCTCATACATCTCCCCATAATTGCCCGTCGCCTTGATCACCCACACAACCCAATCATCCCCGAGCCCCAACCCGCTCCCAATCTGCTGTGATCCTCCCAGCAGAAACCACACCACTGGATCCCCTCCCTTCGCCTTCGCAGCCGCAGCCCCCATCGCTTCGACATCCGCCCGCGTCACGCCGCTCTCCTCCGCCTGGACCAACGCCTCCATCACCCAGCTTACGATCGACGCCCACTGCGGATCATCGTCCCGCACAGCAGCCGCCAGCGGATCTTTCGAGATCGTTTCCGGAAGCAGGTGCGCAGCCTTCCCATGCTGCGCCAGTAACGCCCGCGTCCCCGCCAACCGCGTCCGGTCTCCAGCCAGCGCGCCGCAGTTTCCCGTTGCGAACGCCGCTTCCATCTCCCCCTCCTCCTGAAACGGAAACGCAACAAATTCCAGATGCTCGCGCGCAAACCACGCCCGCACGCTCTCCTCCACCGCAGTCTCGGCAAGGAAGCAAATCTTCTTTCCGCTCAACTGCCGCGCCTGCATGACCGGGCTCGCGCCCAGCACCAGGAAGCCAACCCCATCCCACAGCAAAGGCCGCGTAAATCTCAGATGCGTTCCCACTGAGTGCGTAAAGTCGTCGCTGAGCGTAGGCACCATGTCCACAGCACCCGCGCTCAGCGCCGCCATGCTCGACCGATCATCCGGATAGTCCACCACCCGCACCCGCGCCTGCTCGCCCAGCACAGCAACAGCGACGGCTCGACACAAGTCCTCATCAAACGCGCCGCGGCCGCCATGATCCCCAGCAGTCGAATACTCCGGCTCCTCCTGATCAATCCCACAAACGAGCACACCCGCAGCCCGCACCCGCGCCAGCGTAGAGCCGCCCTTCGCATCGATCCCTGCTGCAGACGCAACCCCACCAGCCATCATCCACCCAAGCACCCACGCCAACAGCCACCCGCGCACTACGGTGTCCACCCGCCAGCAGTGGGTATCCCCGGCGTCGAATCCGGTCGCGGATTAAAATCCTTCGGCACCGGATTCACCATCCCGCTATCGGTCGGCGTAATCCCCAGCACCCGGCAACCATCGCCACGCTCATGCGGGAACGCCTCAATCTCCGTCTTCGGAATGATCGCGTACGCCGCACTCAACGGCGATCTCTTCCCCTGCAGCCGCAACACATCAAACGCCGAGCTCATGTCCCCCACCCCCGGCACCTTATCGTCCGCCGGCCCTAAATTCTCCTGTCCAAACTTCTCCTTGCCAATCTCTCGCCCGCGCTCTTCATCCGGAAGATCGGCCAGCGGAATCAGCGTGAACAGCTCGTCTACAAACTTGATCACCGAGCTATGCTCCGTCGGCACATGCGACACCCCATGCGCCACCGCATACGGTGAGATCACCAGCGCAGGAATCCGCGGTCCCTGCGCCAGCGCCAATCCCGCCGCATCCTGCGAGCGTATCCTCGGCCGCACATGATCATATTCGCCATCGGACTCATCGTACGTAATGATGATCGCGCTCTGGCTCCAGTAAGGGCTGCTCGCGATCGCATTGATCTCCTCTGCCAGCAACGCCTCACTCACCTGTGAATCCGCATACCCCGGATGATCATCGTTGCCATCAAACACCTTCGCCAGCTTCGGATTCGGATCCTGCGGCTTCCATCCTGCGATGTTCCCGTAACCCCCGCGCACATAAAACACTCCCGACCGCGGCAGCCGTTTCGCCGCCACATCCCGGAAGAAATCACTCAGCCCATGCATCTGCATCGTCGCCACGGGATTATTCGCAACATACCCAAAATACTGCGGCGCATTATGGTGCGCCACGTACCCGTCATGCGACGCGACCGCGCTCGCATCGTTGACTTCGTGGTCATAGCCCTGTTGATACCATCCCCAATTCACGGCACTCACGCCGTGCCCCGCGATCTTCTCAATGTCCTCACGCACATCCGGCAAATCAAACGTCGGATCATAGTCCGCCGCCGTCGTCGTCTTGATCTCGCTGCCCATGAACGACAGCGGCAAACTCGCAAACGTCAAATTCTTCGACACGCCCCCAAACGGTTTCGTCGCCTGCGGCTGCTTCAGCCGGTCCATCGTATCCAGCGCCGATCCCCAGTAAGGCTGCGGGTCGGACAGCATTGGTACGGTAGCCCCCTTCCCCTTGCCGCCCGTCGCCGCCTCGTCCGGATGCAGCATCCACTGCGTCTCGCCGGCCTGCCCCGCAATCATCGCAATCGCATTCGGCGTCGACGGCCCAACGATCGTATCCATAAAGTGATCGAACAGCGTAAACCGGTCCGCATAGCGCCACAAAAACGGCACCGTGTCACAGTCCACGTGGCTCATCACTAGTTCGCCAAACTGCTTGCGCTCCAGCGTAGGAACCTTGGAAGGCTTCCCGTCCACCAGCGTCACACCCTCTTCCGCCAGCGCATACTCCGAGTTCTGCGCCACGCCATTCGCATCCAGCGCGATCTTGCGCACAGTGCTCACATGGGAGTGATTCACCGACGCAATATCCGCCGGATAGAGCGGCACCGTCTTCCCCGCCGCATCGGTCACCGTCGCCGGAATCCGAAACGGTGTCACCGTCCCCACCGTCCCATCCGTATTCACAATCTTCTGCGTAAATCCCGCCACCTGCCCCGGTGCATACGGCCCGTTCGGCCCCGCATACAGTCCATCCGCTCCCGGATAGCTCCCAAAATAAAAATCAAACGAGCGGTTCTCCTGGAACAGAACAAACACATACTTAATGCGCCGCCGAATGAGTTTCAGCCTCTCTTCAGCCGAAATCGCGGGCTCCTTCGCCGCGTCGATCACCCGTGCACTCACCACCGCGCTCGACTTCGGCGCAATCGTCACCTCCAGCGTCGTCCCCCCACCCATCGCCTGCGCCCAACCCCTCCCCAGCCCCAAACCTGCAACAGCAATCAGCAACGCCCACCAACACCAACCACTCAATTTCGCCATATCGCTAACTTATGCTGTCCTCCCGCGCCGTGGCAACACATCGCCCAATCACAGCCCCCGCTCCAGGCGCACATCGCCGGATCGCAACGCTATAGTATGATTTTGGTTGCGTACCGGGCATGGGCAACACATCCATTCACAATCGAGGCGCAGCCTCGACGTGGGATCCTGTTCACCCGCCTCTGACCAACGATCGCGATGGTCCTCAACCCAAACGGTCGATGTCTCACCCGGTTGAGTCCAGTGCCCTACAAACGTTAGTTCAGTAACAGCAAACGGAGTCACCATGGCAAAAGGCGTCAACAAAGTCTTCCTTCTCGGCAACGTCGGCAAAGACCCCGAGATTCGCACCACCCCCAGCGGCATGACCGTAGCCTCTTTTTCTCTCGCTACCGCCGAGCGCGCCAAGGATGCTCAAGGCAACTGGGCCGACAAGACCGAGTGGCATAATTTGGTCGCCTTCCAGCGCACTGCCGAAATCGTGCGCGATTACGTGAAAAAAGGTACGCAGGTTTTTATCGAAGGCAAGATCCAGACCCGCTCCTGGGATGACAAGGAATCCGGCCAGAAGAAATATCGCACCGAGATTCTCATCAACGAACTCTCTCTGCTGGGTGGTGGCGCTGGCCGCAGTGAGGGCGCAAGCAGCTCCTCCGGCGGATATTCCAGCTCCCGCTCTTCCTCCTCCCCCGTACCCGCGCCCTCCAACGACTACGCCGACCAGGGAATCACCGACGAAGATATCCCGTTCTAACCGTCGTCCCACAGTCCCATCGTGGCCCTTCGATCAAAACCCATAGAATATTGAAATACGCGCACCGCACGTTCCTCGCTATTTCTCTAAAGTATTCTCTGGACCTATATTCATGCGCTTTTCCCGATTACTTGCCGCTCTTCCCGTTGCGCTCATCTGCCTCGCTGGCCCAGCCTCGGCGCAGAAGCACGATCTGGGATCCTCGCCGCCAACCGCACCGCCCCCGAAGCCGATCGCACCCCCCCAGGCCGCACCGCTCGCCACTCCAAGCCTCGGCACGCTGCAATTTTCCACCGTGAATCTAGCGGTCTCTGCGCCACAATCGCTTGCGGCCCAACTCCAGACGTCTGACGACCGTACCCGCACAGCTGCGCTGGCTGCCATCGGCGCGCCCGAAATCTACCTCGACCACGGCCATGCCCCCTTCCCGCATTCCGTCCGGCTCGATCTGCTCGCTCTCGGCACCTCCAACGAGCTAGACGCAATCCTCACCGTTGAACTCGAGCAGCACCTGGTCAGCGCCATCTTCATGCCCGAAGACGAACAATGGCACCGCATCGCCACCGTCATCTATCCCACCAACTTCAGCAATCCGGCTACCACCCCCTCCAACTTCCTTCGTGCCGATCGCGCGCTTCGCGAACCGCAGCATTACACTGCCATCTTCCACTCCACCGCCCCCGGCGCCAACGGAGACTTCACCGAAACCGAAGTCCATCTCCGCATCCTCAACGGGCGTCCCACCATCATCACCGGCTTCGCCTCCAGCGAACGCACCTGTGACCCCACCCATCAGCATCCCTGCGACATCACCCAACGTTGGCTCCAGCCCGATAGCACCGATCCCGAACATCGCGTCCTGCTCGTCACCGCTACCGGCCACGACAAGCCCAACGAAGCTGGCGACCCCATCGCGCACGCCGAAACCTTCGAAGAATCCCGCCTCCGCGACTTTTCCTGCCAGCCATTTTCTTTCTCGGATGCCACCCTGCACTTCGAACCCAGTGGCCCCGCCGTCCCTTGTGCTGCCCCCCACGACCAGCAACACGAGCAACCGTTACACTAGTGCTTGCATGATCGACGAAATCACATTCCGCCAGGAGTCGGACAAGGCCCTCGAGTCTCTCAAGCAATCTCTCTTCAACGCCGAAGAAGAGGGTGGCTTCGAGACCGACGAGAAGAACGGCGTCCTCAACGTTCTCTTCGATGATGGCGCCGCCAAGTTTGTCTTCACGCCCAACACCCCGGTTCGCCAGGTGTGGATCTCCGCGCTCTCCACCTCCTACAAACTTGACTGGGACGCTACGGCGCACGCATTCACCCTGCCCAAGACAGGCGAAGACCTCCGTACCCTCACCCAGCGCCTGCTCCGCGAGCAACTCGACGACCCTGCCATCACTCTCACCTAGCTCCTCAAGAAACATCTCCCGGAAACGAACGTCCACGATGTCTCTCTTGTCCGTCGCGATCGTCACCTTCAACGAAGAAGCGAACCTCGCGCGCACCCTCGCCAGCGTCGCCTGGGCCGACCAGATCTTCATCGTCGACTCCGGCTCCACCGATCGTACCCTCGAGATCGCACGCAGCTTCAACGCCACCGTCCTCGACCGCCCCTGGCCCGGCTTCGCTGCACAGAAAAACTTCGCCCTCTCTCAATGCACCGGCGACTGGATCCTCTCGCTCGACGCCGACGAAGAGCTCTCCCCCGAACTCCAACAGGAGATTCGCCAAACTCTCTCCATGCGGCCACCGCCCTTCGACGCCTTCTACCTCAAACGCCGTAATCTCTTCCTCGGCCGCTGGATCAAGCACGGCGGCTTCTACCCCGACCCCAAGCTCCGCCTCTTCCGCCGCACTCTTTCCACCCCGGCCCAATTCGAAGACCGCCCCGTCCACGAGACCATCCGCTTCGCCGGCCCCACCGCCACCCTCGACGGTGACATCCTCCACCACGCCTACCCCACGCTCTCGTCCTACATCGAGCATATGGATCGCTACAGCTCGCTCGGCGCGCAACTCCTCGTCGACCAGGGCCGCACCAGCGCCAACCTCCTCACTTTCTTCGCACGCATCGTCATCTTCCCGATGCTCGGCTTCAAGTGGAATTACGTCTTCCGCCTCGGCTTCCTCGATGGCCGCGAAGGCTTCCTCCTCAACCTCTACCACGCCGCGTACTCCAGCTGGAAGTACGCCAAGGCCTGGGACCTCGCCCGCAAACCCCGCCCCTGAAGCGTTTGCCCTTGCCTTTCTTTCTGTCATTCCCTCTGGGAATCTGCTGTCCGCTCGCTACGCCTAATCCTTCTTCGCCAACCGATGCATCACGGCCGCGAAACGCTCCGCATACTTCGCCGGCATCTCGCGTCGCTTCATATCCCGTCCCACCACAAAGTGCACCGTCTCGCCCTCGCACAACACCATCTCATCGGATGGCCTCACCACCACGTACCGAAATCGCACAATCGGCCCCCGCAAACCCACCAGCGACGTCCGCACAATCAGCTCATCGTCGTAACGCGCCGGCGCCTTGTACCGAGCCGTCGCCTCGGCCACCGCAATCAACGCATCTTCTTCCTGCTCCATATCCTTGTAGTCCATCCCCAGTTGCCGAATAAACTCCACCCGCCCTACCTCGAACCAAATCAGGTAGTTCGCGTGATACACCACGCCCATCTGGTCGGTCTCGGCATAGCGCACCCGCACCCGAGCCTCGGCATAGCCCTGCTCGATCAACTTCTCCATATCGCTCATTCCCTTAGTCTAGAAGAAGCGAATCGTCGACCCTTACGAATATCGTCACAGCGCTACTGCATTGCCACCCCAAAGCGCTTCTCCATCTCTGCGCTCATCGTAACCAGATGGTCCAGCGGCTCAATCTCCGGCAGCTCCGCGCCCATCTCCTTAAGCGTCGCCAACAGTGTCTGCGTCGCAAGGTTCCCCACCATCACATCCTGCGCATACGGATACGCTCCATAGCCGCCAATGGTCGAATCGAACCGCCGGCATCCAGCCTCATACGCCGCCCGCACCTTCGCCGCAGCCTCCTCAGGCCGCGCTCGCAGATGCACTCCCACCTCCAGTCCGTCATGCACATCCATCACCAGCCGCACCACATCCCTCACCAAATCCGCCGACGCAATCCCCGCTGTATCCGACAGCGACACCTGCGCCACGCCCGAGTCCACCAGCAAATCCACCGCGCTCACCACCTCGTCGATGTCCCACACATCTCCGAACGGATTCCCGAACGCCATCGCGACATACGCCACCACGTCCTGCCCGCCCTTGTACGCAATCTCGCCAATCTGTTCCAGCTCATCCAGCGCCTCCTCCGGCGTCTGCCGCTGGTTGCGCTCCAGAAACTGTGGCGAGATCGAATACGGAAACGCCAGCGTCGTCAGCCGGCCGCTCTTCACCGCACGCTCCGCACCCTTCACATTCGCCACCAATCCAATCATCTCGATCTCTTGCGACGCGTCCAGGTACTCCAGCACCAGCTCCGAATCCGCCATCTGCGGCACAAATTCCTTCGACACAAATCCCACCGCATCCAGATGCGTAAACCCCGCCCCAACCAGCGCACGCAGGTACTCCGCCTTCACTTCCGGCTTCATCACCTTCGGCAGCGCCTGCCATGCATCCCGCGGAGATTCAATGATCTTTACCAAGTCCATTCCCGAGTCCCAGACCTACCCTTTCGTTTCACCAACTCCGCATACCCTCTCTGATGCGCACTCCAAACCTTCGGCCTCACGTGCCTCCGAGCCTTTGCACAAAATAGTACGCTTATTCCTATGCAACTCCGACCCACCGACGCCCTCCTCGTCATCGACATGCAACTGGACTTTCTCCCCGGCGGCGCCCTGGCCGTCACGGACGGCGACACCCTCCTCCCCGGCATCAACGCCCTCGCCGCCCGCTTCCACCAGGTCATCCTCACCCAGGACTGGCATCCCCCGAACCACATCTCCTTCGCCAGCACCCACGGCCTTCACCCATTTACCGACACCATCCAAGCCTCCTACGGCACCCAAACCCTCTGGCCCGACCACTGCATTCAAGGTACCCGCGGCGCCGACCTCCATCCCCACCTCGCCATCCCTCACGCCGAGCTCATCCTCCGCAAGGGCTTCCGCCAACACATCGACAGCTACTCCGCCTTCACCGAAAACGATCGCGTCACCCCCACCGGCCTCGCCGGCTATCTTCGCGAACGCGGCCTCACCCGCCTCTTCTTCACCGGCGTCGCTTACGACTTCTGCGTCGGCTTCTCCGCCCTCGCCGCCACCCGCCTCGGCTTCGAATCCCTCGTCCTCGAAGACCTCACCCGCGCCGTCAACCTGCCCCACACCGTCGACACCACCAACACCGCCTTCGCCGCCGCCGGCGTCCAGCGCATCTCATCCTCAGCGCTGCTCGCAGAATGACCTCCGAATCCACAACCGACAAAGCTGCGTGGCCCGAAGCTCTCGCCACAGTCACCGCCTGTCACTATGACGCTGGCGCCGGCCGAGCCCTCGCCTTCGGCATTCCCACCAGCAAGCACTTCCGCATCTCCTACAACTACTTTGTCAACGACGAGATCCACACCGGTGAGTTCACCTCCGCCAAGCCCATCCCCCAAAACACCCTCTTCCCCATCCACTACAACCCAGACGCCCCCCACGAAAACTCACACGGCGCCTCCAGTTCCCCCCAGTACTCCCGAGCCCCACTCCTCACCATCGGCATCATCGGCTCCGTCATCCTCTCGCTAGCGTGGCTCGCCATCCTGCGCGGCTGCCATTAACTCCACTCCACCCTCCCCATGAATCTGTCATCTCGACCGAAGGCGCGCACGTGCGCCGCAGCGGAGAGACCTGCAGCTACAGCCCCAGTTCCCCCGCATGCTCCTGCATCGCCCTTAGGCAATTCCCAATGTGCTCCTCCAGCGGAATCCCCAGCAGCTCCGCCCCCCGCGTAATATCCTCGCGCTTCACTGCTCGCGCGAACGCCTTGTCCTTCATCTTCTTCTTCACGCCCCCGACCTCCACCTCCGCAATCGCCTTGCTCGGCTTCACCAGCGCGCATGCTGTAAGAAATCCCGCCAGCTCATCGCTGGCAAACAGCGCCTTGTCCAGATGCGTCTCCGGCACCACGCCCGAGTAATCCGCATGCGCCAATATCGCGTGCAGCATCTCCTCCGGCCAGCCGTTTTCCCTCAAATAAGCAACCCCCACAAACGGATGTTCCTCGGGCGTCGGGTGCCGATCGTAATCGAAATCATGCAGCAGCCCCGCGCACCGATACCTCTCCGCAAACCTCACACCCTCCTCTCCACTCCACCCCAGCCGCTCCGCCTCGCGCAGCCCGTAGCTCTCCGTGCAGCGCGCCACCGCCAGCCCATGCTTCACCAGCGACGGATTCGCCGTCCACTCTCTCAACAACGCCTCAGCCTGCTCTGCTCCCAACGCTTCACGCACGCGCACCTCTCATCGTTCTCTTGAACAACTCTATGTACCACCTTGGTTCCATTCCCATTTTCTACCACCTTTTTTGGTGGAATCACCGGCAATACCCTTGACTCTCCCGACACCCGGTGTCACTCTAAGCACATCGCTTGCCTTCGTTATCGGACGCAAGCGATCGGTGCCCGCTCTGGCAGCCGTCCGCATTACACAACTTATGGCAACCCTTATCGCGCAGGTTAGCGCTTTGGATGTCCAGCCCGAGGCTGCTTCTGACAGCACAGCTGAAACGTCCGTGTTTGAGGTCCCGCAACGCGAAGTCCTGCGCTGCGAAGCCTGCAAGCTGGTGCAATTCCGCACTGCTTCAGACACCTGCCGTCGCTGCAAGAAGTCTTTGCTGCCCGAGCCTCCCAAAGTCCAGACCACCATCGCGCTGGTCGTGGATTCCACCACCGAAGCTCCCGAGTCCGGCCCCCAGGTAGCGACCGCCGTGCGCGATCTTCGCCACGTCCGCAACCTCTCGCAGCGCCAGCTCGCCGCGCGTATGGGCGTGCCCCGTACCTACATCTCCAAGATCGAAAACGGCAAGGCGATGCCCACCCTGTCCTCGCTCGATCGCCTCGCCCGCGCCCTCCAGGTCGACATCTCCGCCCTGCTGCGCGACGCGCCCACGCGTCACCGCGACGAGACGGCCGTCCTGCTCAACGATCCCTTCCTGGCCGAGGTTGCCAAGTACACCTCGCATCTCACCTCGACCCAGAAGTCGATCTTCCTCAATCACGTCCGCGAGCTCTCCCAGAGCCGCAACCGCCGCATGGCCTGATCGGCCCTCCAGCGTTCCCGTACCTCCTGGCGTCGCATGCCTCGTTCTTTCCCGAACGAGGGGTGCGGCGCCTCTCCATATTCAGTGCATCTTACTCAAAATAGAGTGCCTCGCCGGGCCGGTTTTTGGCCTTTCGGTTCCCTCCGGGGCCTCCAGCAAGCGTACTTGGGGTGCTGGGGTGGTTTACTTCCCGCTTTTCAGCTATCGTCTTTCTTAAGAGTCATCGTGCGCGAACCATCTTCCAGCCGCGTCTATCATCGCTCCAACCGGGCTCACGAACTTACGCCCGAAGAGCGCGCTATCTACGACACCCTCAATCCAGCGAGCATGCCCCAACACGTCGCCATCATCATGGACGGCAACGGCCGCTGGGCCGGCAAGCGCGCCCTCAAACGCTTCCTAGGCCACCAGCAGGGCGCCGAGTGCGTTCAGTTTGTCGTCGAGACCGCCTCCCGCATCGACCTTCCCTGGATCACCCTCTACGCCTTCTCGCTCGAGAACAACCTGCGCCGCCCCAAGAACGAAGTCAACTTCCTCATGAAGCTGCTGCGCAACTACCTCATCTCCAACGTCAAGCGCATGAACGACAACAACATCCGCATGGCCTACATCGGCCGCACCCACGAACTTCCCCAGGAAGTTCAGGACACCATGCAGTGGGCCTCCGAGCAGACCGCTCAGAACACCGGCACCACCCTCACCCTCGCGCTCAACTACGGCGCCCGCACCGAGATCGTCGACGCCGCCCGCACCCTCGTCCACAAGCTCATCGCCGAAGCCCATCAGCGTGGCATCTCCGTCGAAGACATGCTCGCGGCCGAAGGCGTGGATGACGCCATCAAGTCCCGCATCGACGAAGCAGACATCTCCTCCGCGCTCTACACCGCGCACATGCCCGACCCCGACCTCGTCATCCGCACCTCCGGCGAGCAGCGCATCTCCAACTTCCTGCTCTGGCAGATCGCCTACGCCGAGATCTTCGTCACCGATCGCCTCTGGCCAGATTTCCGCGGCCTCCATCTCCTCGAAGCCATCGCGAACTTCCAGCAGCGCGAGCGCCGCTTCGGCGGCCTCGGTGAAACCTCCGACGAATCCTTCGCCGACACGCTTCCCACCTCCGCCGACTCCGCCGCCGAACTAGCCCGCCGCTAGTCGTCACCACTTCATAAAGAATCTCGTTAGAGTCCTGTATCCTGTTCTCTCCTGCTACTCCTGTTGTCTTTATCCGACCCCTCCCGATATATGCTTGAATCAGAAAAACTCTTCAAACAGCTGGTTGAGACTCCCTCTCGCCCGGCACGATGCTTTAGCGTCGGCTTATGACACTCGGGACAGATTCCACGGAGGCGGCATGAATTCACCCGTATCGATCGCTACACGGACCCCCAACAGGACCGCAACAGCGTTCGCATCCCTTGGCCTCACCCTGGTTCTCGCTCTCGCCGGCTGCAGCGGCGACGGCACTACCTTCGGCGATACCAACGGGGCTCCTTCCACCGGCGTCTATGTCATTCAGAACACCCCTGCCCCCGCCTCCAGCTCCATCGCAAAGGCTACCAGCACCACCCCCGCCACCACCGGCACCATCCTCCAGTTCTCCACGTCAGCCTCTGGCGCCGCGACCCCCGTCTCCACCATCGCCAACCTCAACGTGACCTCGCTCGCCTTCCTCGCCGTCGATGGCATGGGCGACATCTACACCGCAGCCACCGAAGGCACCACCGGCACCTCCGTCCTCGAGTTCCCCGTCAACTCCTCCAACAACGCCCAGCCCACCCGCGGCATCCCCTTCAACACCACTACGCAAATCAGCGCGCCCAATGGCCTCGCGGTTGACCCCGCCGGCGACATCGTTCTCCCCGAAACCAGCGGCGTAGCCATCTTCTCCTCCACCGCCAACGGCTCCGTCGCGCCCTCCGACTTCATCACCGCCGGCGGCGCCTCCACGCTCCTCAACGCCACTGCCGCCGCCGTCGATACCAACGACAACCTCTACATCGTCAACTCCGGCAAAGGCGTCACCAATCCCATCGCCGTCTTCAATACCACCTCGACCGGCGCCCCGATCCGCTCCATTGGCGGCGCGCTCACCACCATGGCCGTGGGCTCTCCGCAAGCCATCGCCACAGACCCCGCAGGCAATCTCTACGTCACCAACGTCGTCTCCGGCGTCTCCAGCATCCTCATCTTCGAGCCCACCGCCACCGGCAACACCCCGCCCCTGCGCAACATCACGGGCAGCAACACACTCCTCGGCTGCGTCGGCGGCATCGCTCTCGACAACCTGGGCTACCTCTACGTCGTCTCCGTACCCACCTGCGGAAGTACGGCCAGCCCCACGGTCCTGAAGTTCTCCACCACAGGTGATGGCAACATCGCGCCCGTCGCAACCTTCACGTCTCCCACCTGGACCAACGCCGACCCCACCCTCTCCATCGCAATCTACTAATCTCAACGGTCGCAACGCCCCCTGTTCATCGGCACCTGGTGTCCGCCACAGCCTCTCCGCGAGCGCATGACGACCCGAGCTCCCTGCTCGCAAAAATAATTCTCGCAACTACCGCAACAAAATATTTGTTTTCTCGCGGGAGTCTTTTCCCCATCGTTCGCGTTCTCTGGATTAGTTGGCCTGCACATTTTCTCGCAGCCAATCCATAGAGGCTCGATCATGAATCCTGCAACAAGTTTCAGGTTTACTCATACTCTGCGCGCAGTCTCTGCGCTTCTCTTACTCGCCATCCTCTTCAACCAAAGCGCACGCGCCGCCACCATTCATCAAGTACCCGCCACAGCCCAAACCCCTCCCGCTCCCCCTCCTCAGCAAGCTCCCGTCCCCACCCAGATCGCCGCTGCCCACACCATCTTCCTCGTCAACAACGGCGTCGACGCCAACTTCCCCCTCTCCGCGGACGTCGCCTACAACCAGGTCTACGCAGCCCTGCAAACCTGGGGACACTTCCAGCTTGTCAGCTCCCCCGACCAGGCCGACCTCGTCTTCCAGCTTCGCGGCATCGCGCCCGTTACCGGTGTCTACGGCGACCGCGCCGGCACCTATTCCATCGACAGTCCGGCCTTCCAGCTCGCCATCAAGAATCCCAAATCCAACGTCACGCTCTGGACCATCAACTCGCCCGTTCAGGTCGCTGGGCGCAAATCAGCCCGCGCCCACTGGCTCAATATCTCCGTGACCAACCTCGTCAGCCGCGTCAAGGTCCTCGCCAACCAGCCCCTCGACCAAACCGAAACCGCCGAACTCACCACCTATCCCCACTACCACGGCAAGGGTATTGCCATCGCGGTCATTGCCATCACCTTCGGTGCTGCAGTCGCTACCGGTTTCATCATGAAGCACGAGTTCGACAACAAAGTAGCCAGCCAGAACGCCGCTCTCTGCGCGCAGAACACTTTCTTCTGCAACCTCCCCACTCCCTAACCGCGCGCTGCGTATGCCTCACGACAGCTTTAAATAAGTGGTATACGCAGCGTCCCCAACCTCCGTAAACGGCACCAGCCGCAGCGGCTCTTGATCCGTATCGATCACCCACTCCGCTCCCCCGCTGCTCCGCGCTCCCATCACCTGCTTCCGCGTCAGCACCGGTTGCGACTCGGTCTTCGCAAACAGCACCAGCGGCCCCTGCATCAACGCCACGACCTCCGGATGCGCCGCATCAATCGCCACCATCCTCACCTTCGACGGCAACTCCAACTCCACCACATCGCCACTCTTCCATGTCGTCCGCAACACCGCAAACCCCTTCGTCACATCAAGCGGCATCGCCCTCCCATTCACCGCAACCCGCGCTCCGTCGGCCCACGCCGGAATCCTCAGATGCAGCGCAAACGTCTCCGGCCGCGCCGCCGTCATCCGAAACTCCACCGCATCGCTCAACGGATACGTGCCCATCTGCTCCATCTGGATCTCGTTCGCTCCAACCTTCCACCGCAGCACCGACGGAATATACAAATTCACCCACACCGCACCCGGCTCCTGCAGATAGCTGTTAATCCCATAGTCCGTCGCCACCTGCGGCAGCGTCCCTGAGCAGCACGCCCAGTTGCCATCGTGATACACCCGCCGCCCCGCAAAGTTGTAATCCGAGTAGTAGTACGTGCTCCCATCCGCCTTCAACGGCCGCGCCCCCAGCACCGTGTTGTACATCACCCGCTCCATGCTGTCGCCATACTTTCCATCACGAGTCGCACGCAGCAGATACCGCGTCAGCTTCATATGCGCGTACGATCCGCACGGCGTCTCAAAGCTGTGATGCGTCTTCGTCAAACTCTCGTACAGCGCACTCGACCCCGTCGCCTGCAGCGTTTCATCCGGCCCCCACCCACCCGTCGCAAAGCTCTGCGCCTCGAGAATCTCGAACCCGTTCTTCGCCGCCTCCAAATGCTCCTCACTGCCATCCACCAAATACGCCTGCATCGCCGAACACAGCGAGTTCACATAGCTATAAGCGTGCCGGTGCGCCAGCGCATTCTCCCCGCGCGCCAGCGGAACGAACACCGCATCATTCAAATACTGCCGCGCCAGCTTCCGATAGCGCGCCCCTGCCCCCATCCCATACGCCAAATACAAATTCTCCGGCAGCGTATAACTCTCGTCCCAGCTCCACGAGATATCTCGATTCGGCCGCCACGCAACATCGTGTTGCACAACATGTCCCGGCAACACCTGCACAACTGCATTCGTGCTCGCATCCAACAGCCGGAAAGCATCAGGATCCTGCACCAGCCGGTGCGAGTCCATCAGCCCGCAAACCACCTTGTCATAGCAGTAGGCCGGAAACCGGTTCAGGTCGTAATACCGAACCCCGATCGTCTCAGCAAACGACCGGTTCAACTGCAACACCTTGTCCCGCGACGCCGCATCGCCCGTCGTCCCGTAATTTCGTGCCAGCGCGGAAACCCACTGTCCGTAGGTACAACTCGGCGCAAATCCCACCGCGTCCGTGCGGTAGTTGTAGTCCTTTCGATACGAATACCATCCCCCAAGATCCTCACCCGGCGCAGCCATCCCCGCCATCTCGCGCAGCGGTTTCAGCAGACTATCGTTGCTGATGCCCATCAGAATCCCCTGCGTGTTCTCCACCTGCGCCAGGTGCGGCGCGCTCTTAACAGTCACCTGCTGATACCCAACCTCCATCAGGGGCCGCTGTCCCACCGCGTCCAACGCAAACCCACGTCCCTGCAGCCCCGTCCCTGCCGCCGCCAATCCCGACACTTGCAAAAATCGCCTTCGCGACACCAGACCGTTCACCACGCGTCTCCTCATTTCCATGAACCAAACGGCACCGACCACCGTACGCAATGAAATTGTAGTCCGTCGGCAGCACGCTTCACCGCAACCACTCATCCACAGCCGCTCTCACCTTCACGCCTCTCCACGATGTATCCTCAACAAGGCACATGAAGCGCATCCTCACCGCAATCGTCCTCATCGCACTCGTCGCAGCCCTGGTCTTCTTCGGCAAACTCTGGATGGTCACGGTCTTCGCCGCCATCGTTGCCGGGCTCGCTGCACTGGAGTTCCGCGCCATCGCGCGCCTCGGCCGTTACCCGATTCCGCTCTGGTGGACTGTCGCGGCGATCACCCTCTTTTTCCTCGCTGCCTTCTTCGGTCCGATGGAAACCATCACCGTCGTTGCCTTCTCGACCTTCGTACTCTTCGCCGTAACTGTATTCACCGCACCGCTCGAAAGCGTCCTCTGGCAGACCGCCGGCGGTCTGCTCATGCTGATCTATGTCGCCTATCCGCTCATGCTTCTTCCCCAGATCTTCAACGAAGAGAATGGGGTAGCCCTTCTTCTGTTTCTCTTCCTCTGTGTCTGGTCCGGCGACATCGCCGCCCTTTACATCGGAAAGCGCTTCGGCCGCCACAAATTCTCTCCACGCCTTTCACCCAACAAGACATGGGAAGGCGCCATCGCCTCCGTACTTGCTTCCTGCATCTTCGGCATGGGCCTCATCCTGCTCGGCGACTGGTTTACCCAGCAGAATTCGCCCTTCAACAAGCTGCACACATCCGAGCCCTGGTGGGTCTTTCTGATTCTCGCGGTCGTTCTCAATGCCGCCGCTCAGTTCGGTGATCTGCTCGAGTCCGCCCTCAAGCGTGGCGTCGGCGTCAAAGACTCCGGGACCATCCTCCCCGGCCACGGCGGCGTACTCGACCGCATCGACGCCCTTCTTCTCGCCGCACCGGTCCTATGGTTCGTCATCGCCGTCCGCGACTACTTCTCCCTCGGCAGCCTCTAGCCCGCGTTGGGATTGCCGCCGCTCGCCTGCTTCGGTGCCAGACTCTGCCCCGACCCATCCACCACATCGTGATCCAGAACCGGATCCACCCATCCTCCCGGCGGCGTAATCGCCTCCGCTTCCTTCGGCCCCCACGTATGCGGCTCATAGCGGTAGACCGGCGTATCTTCCTTCAGCACCGGATCAACAATCCGCCATGCCTCTTCCACGTAATCCTGCCGCGCAAAGATGCTTGAATCTCCAACCAACGCATCCGTCAGCACTCGCTCGTACGCCTCCATCTCCTCTTTCAGCGGCTGACGACTCACCTCGAGTTCTACGGCATCCCTCTTCGATTGATCGTCCGCCGCTGCCACCGACACGCCCATCGCAATCGTCATATCCGGACTGATCCTGAAGCGTATGTAGTTCTGGGGAATACGCGCGTCTGTAAATTTCGTGACCGGCGGACACTTCAATTTCGTAATCACTTCGGTGCAAGTCACTGGCAAATTCTTTCCCGAGCGAATGTAAAACGGAACGCCTGCCCACCTCCACGACTGGATCTCCAGACACAGCGCAGCGAACGTCTCCATCTTCGAATCCTTCGCCACTCCTTTCTCTTCCAGATACCCAACGAACTGCCCGCGCACCAGGTCCTTGGCTTGAATCGGAGAGATCGCCTTCAACACCTTCACCTTCTCATCGCGAATCGACTCGCTATCTTTATTCGCCGGCGACTCCATCGCAGGTTGCACATCAGCTGAAACAAATGGTTTTGAATGACGTCTCGAACCGTACCCGTCTGATCGTAAAAAGCGCCCCTCCCCTGTATCCCAAAATCTTCCGCCATCGTAATCTGCACACTCTGTATATGATCGCGATTCCACAGCGGCTCCAGAAAGGAATTCGAGAACCGGAACGACACCATGTTATGCACTGGATCCTTCGCCAGGTAATGATCGATCCGGAAGATCGACGACTCCGGAAATGCCTTCAACAGAATCCGGTCCAACTCCTGCGCCGAAGCCAGGTCGTGGCCAAACGGCTTCTCCACAATCATCCGCGCTCCGTCCGCCGACCCGGACTTCACCAGTTGATCGACCACCTCTTCAAATAACGACGGCGGAATCGCCAGGTAATGCGCCGGATGTTTCGCGCCTCCCAGCGCCTCGCGGACCGCCGCAAACGTTGCCGGATCGTTATAGTCCCCATCCACATACTTCAGCAGCGAGCTCAGCTTCTCCCAAGCCGCCGCGTCCAGTCCGCCATGCTGCTCCAGGCTGTCCTTCGCTCGCGCCTTAAGTTGATCAAGATTCCACCCTGCCTTCGCAACGCCAATCACAGGCACCGCAAGCGCGCCGCGCTTCACCATCGCCTGCAACGCAGGAAAAATCTTCTTATAAGCCAGGTCGCCTGTAGCGCCAAAGAATACGAGAGCGTCAGAATGAATTGGAGTCACAAAAATTTCCTTTCCCACGAAAACGCTGCAATGCCATTACAACCGCTTGCTCTGTAGATGCCTGCAGGACCAGCAACGCACCTGACTAGTAGTGTATTTCCAAACGAAAGCCCCCAGATTAAATCCCGGCGCCTGCGCAATCGGCATCGGCGTCCCCGCATCTAGGCCACCGGAAACGTCAGTTTGCGTTTAAGGCATAGTTCACGGTTATCGTCGTCTCTCTTTAACTCTGGAACCGCCCCACTCAAGTCAGCCGGTCCAGGACCCGGATGCACAATCTGCGGCAACATTTGCTCCGCTTCAAATGGAACAGTGGGACCGGTGGCGCTTACGAACGTCTTGCCGTCATGCTTCAGCGTCGTGCTCGATGCATCTCCAAACGTATACACCGTCCGCTCATCCTCGCCCGCATGCCAGACTTCAATCGTGCCCTCGCTAGGATTCTTGCCCTTATCGTCGAAGACCGTTACATCCAGTTTCAGATGCCACGGCTTCTGCTCAATGCCATCCAGCGACGTCAACGCTGACGCAGCCTCAAGACGGCTGGCAGGGCTATCCACCTGCGCCCAGCCATCGACCCCATCACAACAGCGCACACAATCCCTATGCACGAAGTCCTGATCATCAACCGCTCCACAAAAAAGCTTTAGGGACTCCCTTACTCGTCGTAGTGCATCAAGCTAAACACATCAATCTCAGGAAACTTGTCCCGCCCCTTCAAAAAGTCCAGCTCGATCGCCACCGTCAGCCCCACGATCTCGCCGCCCATCCGCCGCACCAGCTCAATGGTCGCCTCCATCGTTCCACCCGTCGCCAGCAAGTCGTCCACGATAATCACCCGCTGCCCCGGCAAAATCGCATCCGCATGAATCTCCAGCGAATCGCTCCCATACTCCAGGTCATACTGCACCTTCTCGACAGGCGCGGGCAGCTTCTTCGGCTTCCGCACCGGCACAAACCCCGCATTTAGCCGGTACGCCAGCGCCGGCCCAAAGATGAATCCGCGCGCCTCAATCCCCAGCACCAAATCCACCTTCTTGCCAATGTAGTACTGCGCAAACGCGTCGATCAGCTGCGCAAAGCCTGTCTTATCCTTGAGCAGCGTCGTAATGTCATAAAACAAAATTCCCGGCTTCGGAAAATCCGGCACCGCGCGGATCATCTCCTTCAACGGCTCGCAATCGATCGGCTTAATCATCTCTTCTACCATGCTCCTTCAATCTCAAACGCGCCGAGCGACTCGCCCTCGGCCTCGGTTAACTCATGTTCCATCACAGCATCCACGCGGCTTCCGCGCGATCCCTTGCGCAGCTCCGCGCGCAGCTCGCCGATCGTAGCGGCATCTCCCGCCGCCACAACCTCCACCTCGCCCGCATCCGTATTGCGCACCCATCCGCGCAGCCCAAGCTCCGCCGCCTCGCGATGCACGAACCAGCGAAACCCTACGCCCTGCACACGTCCGCGAATGAGAAAGTGCACCACCATCGGAGACTCTTGCTTACGCCCGGCTCATGTACGCGCCTTCAGCCGTATCCACGCGAATCTTTTCGCCCTCGTTGATGAATGGCGGCACCTGCACCACCAGCCCTGTCTCCGTCTTCGCCGGCTTGGTCACCGAGCTAGCCGTTGCCGACTTGATCCCCGGCTCGGTCTCCACCACCGTCATCTCCACCGCGGTCGGCAACTCAATGCCCACCGGCTTGCCATCGTGGAAGCTCACCTCGATCAGCAAATTCGGCGTCAGGTACTCTACCGAGTCGCCCAGCGTATCGCGCTTCAACGCCGTCTGCTCATACGTGTTCTGATCCATGAAGTAGTAGTCATCGCCGTCGTTGTACAGGTACTCCATCTTGATCGAGTCCACGTGCACCCGCTCAATTGGGTCCGGCGACCGGAACCGCTCCGTAAACATCGCGCCCGTCCGCACGTTCTTCAACTTCGCCTGGATAAACGCGCGCAGATTGCCCGGCGTCCGGTGCTCTACGCTGAAGACGAGATGAAGATCGTCCTTGAACTTGATAATCATGCCGGGGCGCATCTGTGTCGCCGGAATCGCCATGGAAAACTCCTGATTCTGTGGGTAAACTGTGGGGCTGAATGAACATCAGCCCAACCCTACGATTGTAGCCCACCCACCCGCTAGGCCTTCACCACCTTGCCCGCGTTGCGAAACTTGGCTCACTTTGCGACCTTTGCGTCAAAGCCGTTGCCGTTGCCTGTTTTTCGCCGTCATCCTGAGGCGCAGCCGAAGGACCCCCAAATTGGCTCTTGTCTACGACCCTGAATGAAACAGCCTGTACCAGAAGTGCTTGAACTTATACCCAAACGAGTGCTTCACCGCCGGCGCCGGCGGTATCGGCGTCAAGCTATCCGCCTCAATCTGCTCTGGAGTCTCCACCGCACTCGGCGGCGTCCCCTGTCCCGCTCCATACGCGAGCGTCGTCGCCACCTGCGTCTGTGTTTCACCCGCCGGAGAATTCGCCGCCGGCTGCGTCGGCGCCAGCCCCTCACTCTCTGCCGCCGGGAACGGATGCTCCGCCGCCGCCTTGGTCGCCGGACTCGCATTTTCCGCCACCTGCTCCGCCTTCTCCGACCCCGGACACCCGCACGGCGACCGCTCGTTGTCCACCACCTCGTGCAGATTGCCGCGCTCAAACAGCACATGCTGCCCCGCCATAAGTCGATAGCTCGCCCGCGAAAACGCGTCGTTCAGCATCAGCACCGGAGCCTTCTTCCCCGCATTCTCCACGCACGTGTCCCCATCGCGCGTCACCCGCATCCGCAGGTCATAGCTCCCCTTGCTCTCCACCGAGAACCGTATGTCCGGCGTCAGAATCACATCCTGCCCTTCGGTCGGCGTATGCAGCTCGATCGCCCCGCGGTCCAGCCCAAACAACAGCCCATTCCCCGTCCCCGAGTGCAGCAGATGAAACTGGCTGGTCGCGCACACCAGCACCTCACCCCCGCGCTCCAGCTTCACCCGCGCCGTGTGGTCATACGCCGTCACACTCGCATTCGACATCAGCCGCGCCCGATCCCCCTTCACCTCGAGCCCACCCGTCACCAACCCATCCTTCGTCGCCACCGTCCCCATCACCGGCACCGCCGGCTGCTGCGCCCCCACCCGCGCCCCACCAATCACCACCAGGCACCCCGCGGCAACAGCCAACCAAACTCGCATCCGACTCCTACTCACTAATCGTTACTCCCTACGCGCTACTCACTGCATCTTCACTGCTTCAAAAAATTCGCAATCAACTGCTTCCCATGATCCGTCAGCACGCTCTCCGGATGAAACTGTACCCCCTCAATCGGCAATGTCCGATGCCGCAGCGCCATAATCAAACCGTTCCCACCCTCACCCGCCACCCGCGCCGACACCTCCAACTCCTCCGGCAGCGTCCCCTCCTCCACAATCAGCGAGTGATACCGCGTGCACGTCATCGGCTTGGGAATCCCCTTGAAGATCGTCTTCCCGTCATGCTCCACGACGCTCGTCTTGCCATGCATCAACTGAGGAGCCCGCACCACGTCCCCGCCAAACGCCGCCCCAATCGCCTGGTGCCCCAGACAAACCCCCAGCACCGGAATCTGCTCCTTCTTCGGCAACGCCGCCAGATGCTGAATCAGCGGAATCAAAATCCCCGCATCCTGCGGCGTACAAGGCCCGGGCGACAGCAGAATCCGCTCCGGCCGCATCGCGACAATCTCCTCCGGCGTAACTTCATCATTCCGCCGCACCACCACCTCAGCCCCAAGCTCCCCCATATATTGCACGAGGTTGTACGTAAACGAATCGTAGTTGTCGAGCACAAAGACCATCACACCTCTAATTTTACGCGCACACCGATTCGCCCTTTGCCGTTGTTTGTTTTACGCCGTCATCCTGAGGCGCAGCCGAAGGACCCCCGCATTTTGCGCGCGCCACCAACCCACAGACAACGGAACGCCCTGCAACGCGCTCCAACCACTATGCTCATCACGACCCCCACCCGCGCAAAGCACTTCGCTGCCATGGTCCTCATCGGCGACGGCGTCATGGCCCTCATCCACCCCGTAGCCGACGCCAACGCCTGGAAGCGCGGCCCCAAACCCTGGCGCAACCTCATGCACGCCCTCTCCAAACGCCCCACCCTAACCCGCGCCATAGGCGCCGCCCAAATCGCCGCTGGCATCTATTGGGCCCTCAAACAACAAGACTCCGACTAAGCGAGCCGCGCTCACTCAATGTCACCATCGAGCATAAGTACCAGGATTGGAATATCGTGGCTCTAGCTTTAATTCAAAGCGGAGAAAGCTATGTTGCTGCTCAGTTTCATGCTGATTGCAGGCCCCGTATCGGCCACTAAACGACCAATCATAGAACAGAGTCGAAAATTCTCTGTTGAAAATGCATCATGTGATTTTCGCGTACTTACCAGCTATAACGCGGATCAAGAACCTGACACGCGGCTCAACATACGTTGCGACCAAAAAACGGTCCTAGATAATGACCTTTTCGATGCGGGCGTGACAGATGCTTTCATCTCTCTGCATGAGCCGACTCGTCTCGCCGTTACATGGGAGCGTGGAACCGGAGGCGGATATCTAACGGTCTACGCCTTCAAAGTAGAAGCTGGCCATCTCCTCGCCAAAGTCGTATACGACCGCGCAGGCGAGGTTCTTGATGATGGGGATGTCATCCTGGAGGAACTGGGCCGCCGAATGCTTAACGGAGAGTGGTTGCCTTCCGTAACAAACGTGATGCGCTGGAAGGGCGGAGGCTATCACTTCGAGAGAGGATTTCGCTGGAACAGCGACGCTTCTTGGGATAGTCGTTTTTGTGTACTGGTAAATCCTAATGAGTGCCCAGCAGAGCAAAGTTCACATCCTCTAGAACCGGACGATGCGAACTAGAGCACGCAAAAAAATCGGCTGAACCAATTACCCCAACCGCGCCCGCTCAATCGCCCGCACCACCGCCTTCGCCTTATTCCCACACTCCTCGTGCTCTTTCACCGGCACCGAGTCCGCCACAATCCCCGCCCCCGCCTGGATAGACCCCTTCTCCCCCTCCATAAACAGCGTCCGAATCGCAATGCACGAATCCAGATTCCCGCTGAAGTCCGCATAAAAAATCGCGCCGCCATACACCCCGCGCCGCGCCGGCTCCAGCTCCTCAATAATCTCCATCGCCCGAATCTTCGGCGCCCCACTCAACGTCCCCGCGGGAAAGCAAGCCCGGAAAGCATCAATCGGCGCCAGCCCCTTGCGCAGTTTCCCCTCGAGCGCACTCACCAAATGCATGATGTGCGAGTACCTCTCCACAAACATCAAATCCTTCACCTTCACCGAGCCAAACTCGCTCACCCGTCCCACATCATTGCGCCCCAGGTCGACCAGCATCACATGCTCGGCAACCTCTTTCGCATCCGCGCGCAGATCAGCCTCCAGCGCCCTATCCAACACCTCATCCTTCCCCCGCGGCCGCGACCCCGCAATCGGCCGATACTCCACCTTCCCCTCATGCACCCGCACCAGCAACTCCGGCGACGACCCCACAATATGCGCCTCCCGCGCCTTCGCCTTACCTACTTCCTTCTTCCTGCTTCCTACTTCCTGCCCTTCCAGCCCTTCCAGCCCAAACCTCAAAAAGTACATATACGGCGAAGGATTCACAATCCGCAGCGACCGGTAAATCTCAAACGGATCCACCCCCGGCTCGCAATCAAACCTCTGACTCAGCACGCACTGAAACACATCGCCCGCGGCGATGTACTCCTTCACCCGCTCAACGCCCTTCAAATAGTCGGCCATCTTCGTCCGAGCCTTCAGCTTCAGCGCCCCCTTCACCGCCGCGCGCCGCTTCGGCAAAACAATCGCCGCACTCAGCATCTTCTCCAGCCGGTTCAGCCGCCGCTCCGCCGCGCGATACCCCGCCCCATCGACCTTGCCCCGAGCCCCGACCGTCACCATCAAGTGAATCGCCTTCTTCACATGATCGAACGCCAGCACCTCATCAAAGAACATCAGGTGCGCATCCGGAACATGCAACTCATCCTTCGCAATCTCCGGCAGCTCCTCAATCACCCGCACCACATCGTACGAAAAGAACCCCACCGCCCCCGCAGTAAACGGAGGCAGCCCCGCCACCTTCGCCGGCTTCTCCCCCTCCAACGCCGCCTTCAACTCCTCAAAAATATCCGCCTCATACGTCCGCCGCTTGCGGCCCTCAACCACCGTGATCCGCCCACCCTTCGCGGTCATCTTCTTATACGGTCGAATCCCGATAAACGTGTACCGCCCCACCTGCTCGCCGCCCTCCACCGACTCCAGCAGAAACGCCTCCGGCTCCTCCGCCGCCACCCGCAGAAACGCGGACACTGGCGTCTCCAGATCCGCAGCCACCGTCCGCGTCACCGGCACCAGCGAATACTCGCGTGCCAGCTTCTGAAATTCACGGAGCGAGGGAGTCGTGGGCGTGTTCGAGTAAGGCATCTCCAACATCATACCGAGCCGCGCCCGCCCCTCGCCTCCTCCCAGGCACCGCCCGCCGCCTCCCGCCTACTGCGGTTGCCGCGGCGGAGGCGGAGGATTCCGGTGGTCCTGGTCCCGCTGCGCCTGATCCCGTTGCGCCTGGTCCCGCTGCGCTTGGTCCCGCTGAGTCTGGTCCCTCTGCGCCTGCTCCTGCTGCTGCCGGTCCCGATCCCGGTCATGCCCATCCTTCGGCTGTTCCACCACCACCGTCGGCGCCGGAGCCGGAGCCTGCTGACACCCCATCGCACTCACCAACATCACGCCGCCCATCACCGCTCCAGCCAACACCTTCGTTCGAATCATCGTCTCTCCTCAATTGCTCACTCGGTGAGATGCAGCTTCTCTCTCCGCAGACCGCTCGACCTCTTCAAATAGCCCCATCCTTTGCGCACAATTCACGCACCTTGCGCAAGTCGTAATCACTCGTTCTCAATGTGCCGATAAAGTCACCTGTGCACCTTGCGAGTGTCTGAAAGACAGGCCTATACTCGCCAAGTTTGGTCACAGACCGGTCTGACCAAGCCAGTATAGATTTGACTCCACGGAGCCCACCCAAGCGTCTAATCTGGGCTGGGCTCCACGAGGAGACATGACGATGGCCGGAGAACGATTGGTACCCACGGAAGCCGCTCTATCCGGCCTCCCCACACTGGGTAGAACGCAGGGCAGAACCGAGCCCACTATAGAAAAGGAATCACCGATGCAAACCACCACGTCCACCGCTCCCCTCTCTTTGGAGCAGGAAACCAACCCATGGCTCGCTCAAGCCGCGCGCTTTGACGATGCCGCCAAACGTCTCAACCTCGACCCCGGACTCTGGAAGGTCCTTCGCTACCCCTCCCGCGAAATCATCGTCCACATCCCCGTCTCCATGGACGACGGCAGCGTCGAAGTCTTTACCGGCTACCGCGTCCAACACTCCATCTCCCGCGGCCCCTGCAAGGGCGGCATCCGCTACGGCCCGGACGTCTCGCTCGACGAAGTCCGCGCCCTCGCCTCCTGGATGACCTGGAAGTGCGCCGTCGTCAACATCCCCTTCGGCGGCGCCAAGGGCGGCGTCATCTGTGATCCCAAGACCATGAGCGAGAGTGAGCTCGAGCGCATGACCCGCCGCTACACCGCCGCGCTGATCGAATTCATCGGCCCCGAAAAAGATGTTCCCGCCCCCGACATGGGCACCAACGAGCAGACCATGGCCTGGGTCATGGACACCTACTCCATGCACATGGGCCAGACCATGACCTCGGTCGTCACCGGCAAGCCTGTCTCGCTGGGCGGCTCCCGTGGCCGTCGCGAGGCCACCGGCCGCGGCATCTCGGTCGTCACCGATCAGGCCCTCAAGCACCTCAACATGATTCCCTCCGAGACCTCGGTCATCATCCAGGGCTTCGGCAACGTCGGCTCCAACGCCGCCAAACTCCTCTGGGACAAGGGCTACAAGATCATCGGCATCGGCGAGTACGATGGCGCGCTCTTCAACCCCGAAGGCCTCGACGTCTCCGAGCTCCTCGAGCACCACGCCCGCACCGGCTCCATCCACAAGTTCGCCGGCGCGCAACCCTTCGACAAGGACGCCATCCTCACCCAGAAGTGCGACGTCCTCATCCCCGCTGCCACGGAGAACGTCATCACCAGCCGCAACGCGGCGGACCTCCAGTGCCGCATCCTCTGCGAAGGTGCCAACGGCCCCACCACCCCCGTCGCCGACGAAATCCTCTCCGAAAAGGGAGTCTTCGTCATCCCCGACATCCTCGCCAACGCCGGTGGCGTCACCACCAGCTACTTCGAGTGGGTGCAGGACCGCATGGGCTACTTCTGGACCGAAGACGAAGTCAACCAGCGCCTCGATCGCATCATGATCGACAGCTTCAACGACGTCCTCCACTTCTCCATCGCCCACGGCGTCAACAACCGCATCGCCGCGTACATGCTGGCCATCGACCGCGTAGCCCACACCACCAAGCAACGCGGCATCTACGCCTAAGAGCAATGGTGAGTGATAAGTAGTTAGTGACTAGTGATGAGTAGTTAGTAGTTTAGTGATTAGTAGTTCGTGGTTAGTAGTTCGAAAGGCTCCGGCAACCACCGGAGCCTTTTCCCTTCATCCCACTACTCCCGCAACACCGTCATCCTGAGCGAAGCCGCTCGGGGCTTTATCCCGAGTGGCGTAGCCGAAGGACCCCGAAGCTGCCCGCACCCCCACAGCCCTCGATCCTTTCTAACCACTGCTCTTACACCCTGATCCCTATCCCCTAATCCCTAATCCCTGCTCTTATGGGAGAATGTCTGTATTCGCGGCTTCCCCATCAAGCCGCGCGCCATCCCGTGAATCTGCCCAACTCCATCACGCTGACCCGCATTGCAAGCGTCCCTCTGCTGATCTGGGCACTGTCCCCCCGCTTCCCCTGGCAGGGCACGCACGGAGAGCAGGAACTCATCGCCTCCGCCATCTTCATCACCGCCTCGGTCACCGACGGCCTCGACGGCTTCCTCGCCCGCCGCCGCGGCCAGATCACCACCCTCGGCATGCTCCTCGACCCCCTCGCCGACAAACTCATGGTCACCGCCGCCTTCATCCTTCTCGTGGCCTACAACCCCCACGTCATGAAGCCCTGGATCGCCGTCCTCGTCATCGGCCGCGAGTTCCTGGTCAGTGGCCTCCGCTCCATCGCCTCCAGCGAAGGCTTCACCATCCAGGCCAGCGACCTCGGCAAACTCAAAACCGTCGTCCAGATCGTAGCCGTCGTAGCCGCCATCCTCAATCACCGCTGGGACACGTGGCAAATCGGCTGGTTCCCCATCAGCGTCAAGCTGATCGCCATCACCGCCACCTACTGGATGACCATCCTGTCCATCGTCTCCGCCGCCGACTACTTCATCGGCTTCTGGAGAAAGATCGACCACGTCTCCACCGGCACCCGCCGCCGCAGCTCCGTCCTCAGCCGCAAAAAGAAACCCATCCCCCCCGTAGAAGTAACCGTCCGAGACTAGCAACCCCGTCGACCGTCACCGTTTCCCTTGCTGTTGCTGTTGCTATTGCTATTGCTATTGCCCTTGCCCTTGCCCTTGCCCTTGCCCTTGCCGTTGCCGTTGCCGTTGCCGTTGTTTGTTCCACGCCGTCATCCTGAGCGAAGCGAAGGACCCCCGTATTAGTTGTTGCTGTTGCTGTTGCTGTTGCTGTTGCTGTTGCTGTTGCTGTTGCTGTTGCTGTTGCCCTTGCTGTTGCTCTTGCTCTTGCCGTTGCCCGTTTTTCGCCGTCATCCTGAGCGAAGCGAAGGACCCCCGCATTGCTGTCGCTGTTGCTGTTGCCCTTGCTCTTGCCCTTGCTGTTGCCCTTGCTGTTGCTCTTGCCGTTGCCCGTTTTTCGCCGTCATCCTGAGCGAAGCGAAGGACCCCCGCATTCCGAGGGTGCCAAAGGAAACCACCCATGCCGGAATACGCCTACGTCTACATCCTCGCCAGCAGCTTCAAGCACCTCTACATCGGCTTCACCACCAACCTCGAGCAGCGCATCGGTCAACACAAAAACCATACCTTCCCCGACAGCTTCACCGCACGCTACCGCATCGACCACCTCGTCTACTTCGAACGCTACAGCCTGATCACCCGAGGAATCGCCCGCGAAAAGGAACTCAAAGGCTGGCGACGCAGCAAGAAGATCGCCCTCATCATCGCGAACAATCCAGACTGGACCGACCTGAGCGCCGAGTGGGGTCAACCGCTCGAGCCGTGGTCTGAGCCCAAACCGTCCTCACCCTCAAATAACTGAAGCCCCCCCACAAAGCAAAAGGCCCCGGCAATCGCCGAGGCCTTTCAGTACAAACCAACCTACGCGTGCCCGCGCTGTTCGCGATGCACAAAGTGATACGGCGGCCACGGCCCGGAAAGCTGCATCGCGCAGTCCTTCAGCTCCAGCGTCACCGTGCTGTACTTGTTCTGATACCGCTCCACCGTCTTCTTCTCTACCAGGTGAGCGATATCCAGCAACATCTTGCCAGACTCCATCCGCTTGCAGGTCACTTCCTCAGCGACCGGCAAAAACATCCGGTGCATCTGCAACGAAAGTGCCCGCGCCCGCGACTGCCGCTCCCGCTGCCGGCTAGCCGACTCCCGCAGGTGCGACAAATACTCCTGCCCCGCCGCCTGGAACGTGCGCCCCGCACCTTTGGTCTCCGGGCAGATATCATCCACCACAACCTTCAGGTGCATCTCAGCCATGCCGCGCAGCCGCTCGACATTCGCCATAAAGTGCCGCTGGTTCGACCGAACCGACCGCCGCAGCGCCTCATCGTCCTCAAACGTCGTTCCAAACCGGAACGGCAGCACCGTCGACTTCGCAAAGCAGCCCGAAATCACCCTTGCATGCTCCCGCGCCGCGGATTGCCCCTCCACGGTCACTAACTTCGCTGCGTCTTCCGGTAGATGTTCTGAGACCACCACAGCCAGATCGGCTGCGGGAAAGAGAAAGGCTTGATTTCCGAAAAGTCCTGTAACCCCTGTAAGTGGCATCGGCCTTCTATGCCGGCCGAGTTCAGAAAATGCACTACGTTCGGTGATGCAGTATGCGTACCAAGCCATAACGTTTCGTCGCTCCTGAGTCTTCGTGCATTCGCCGGTCGGCTTGTTTAATATCCCGCCGATTCCCGCGATTTCTTGTCTGCTTCTTGATGAACAGTACAATTCTGGCCGTGCGATCAAGCCCGCTGGCAGTGCTTCAAAATCAGTGCAGCTGTGATTGATCCGACGCAGATACTATGCCCATGCCAGCACGATTGGCAAGCACTCTGTGCAAGAACCGTCCGCAATCGTCAACCCAACCCCCATCCACGCCCAATCCCCCCGGCGGCCGCCCCCGCGCGCCGTTCCCTGCTAAACTGAAACGATGCGCGGGCGGTGGGCCCGGCAATCTCTTTGTACCCCTGAAGGACGGATCGTTCGTGGATAACGCAACTAAGCGTCAGTTGAAAAAGCAGGATCAGTTTCACGCCCTTACCGAAGCCGGTGTCCACTGGACAGAAGAACACCGCCAAAAGGCCATCATCTATGGCGTCGCCGCCGTGGTTGCCATCATCGCCATCGTCGCCGGCTTTTCCCTCTATCAAAGCCGCTCCTCGGCCGCCTCCACCGCCTTCGGCCTGGCCATGGAGGTCTACCAGGCTCCCCTCGCCACCTCCGCCGAACCTCCCATCCCCGGCGTCAAAACCTATCCCGATGCCAAGTCCCGCGCCGCCGCCGCCAACGCCCAGTTCCAGCAGGTAGCAAGCCAGTACGGCCTCACCACCTCCGGCCATCTCGCCCAGTACTTCGTCGGCCTCACCTACGTCGACCAGGGCCAGACCGGCCCCGCGCAGCAGGCCCTCGAAAAGGTCGCCTCCAGCTGGGATAGCGGCCTCGCCGCCCTCGGCAAGGATGCCCTCGCCGACCTCTATCAGCAGACCGGTCAGGTCGACAAGGCCATCGACCTCTACAACGAGCTCAGCAAGGGCAAGTCCAGCACCGTTCCCGCGGACCTCGCCCAGCTCCAGCTAGCCGAGCTCTACCAGGCCCAGGGCAAGACCGACCAGGCCCGCCAGATCCTCGCCCTGCTCAAAGATAAGAGCAAGGACTCCTCCGGCAAGCCCGGCGCCGCCGCCGAGATCGCCACCCAGAAGCTCAACCCCGCCCCCGCCGGCGGACCTGGCATGCCCCGCTAACCAACTCCACCTCTTCGCAACACAAGAATGCCAGGCTCGCCTCCCCATGCGACCCTGGCATTTTCCTTTTGCCCCTCGCCGTTGCCGTTCTTTCTATCATTCCCTCTGGGAATCTGCTTCTGCTCTGGCCCCCTACCGCCGATCCTCAAAATGCCCCGCCGTCGACTCGCGGCTTACATGCGCCGTCAATCGATCCGCAATCGCGCCCGGCGATCGCAGCTCCGCCACCGTCGTCCACTGATCCCGCCGCTTCGTCTCATCCCTCACCGGCGGAGCCCACCCCGGCAGCTGCAGCCTCAGATAGCCCGCCAGCGCGCACGCATGCGGCTCGTACAACAACCGGATCGCGTTCAGCCGCTCTCTCGCTCCGATGTCTCCGCACAGAGAAAATCCCGCCTGCGCCAGCAAGTCACACAACCGCGCAAACTCATCGTCCCCCAGCCGCTGCGGACCTTCCCCGCTCAATCGCTGCTGCTCTTTCTCCTGCCGGAAGACGTGCCCCAGATCCACAAGCGTATGCCGCCCAATGGCAAACGTCAGCTGCGCCTGCCGCACGCTCGGCCCCTCAATGGTCGTAATCAGCAGCGCACACGTATCCAGCACCGAGGTCAGCGCCGCCAGCCAGCTCTGGTTGTCATGCTGCGACCGGTAGTAGCAAAGAATCGGATACGAGACATGCGTCTCCAGCATCTGCGCACACCACTTCTCCCACTCCGCCAGCAGCGCCGTCAGAGCATGGTGCCCGCCATTGAAGTTGTGCCGAAACAACAACTCCCCCGCCGTCGGTGGAGAACCCGCCCGCGCATCCAGCAGCGCCACCTGGATCTCGCGCTCCGAGAACGCCGTATACAGCACCGGCACATACCCAATCACCAGCGCCACAAACCCCAGTCCCGTTCCCGCCTCTGCCACAATCAGCATCCGCGCCGCCTGCCTCGCCGGCAGTACATCGCCCAGCCCCAGTGTGAATAACGTTGTCCCGCTCGCATAGAAGCAGCTCCGCAGCCGCTGAAATACCGTCACCGGATGCGCCGGATCGTTGAACGGCATACGCATCCCGAAGTACATCAGCGCATACGCCGACAGCAGCAGCGTCGCCCACAATCCAAATAGCAGCAGCAGCGCCGACGGCCCATAAAAGCTGTACAGCTGTTCCCGGCTGCGCTTCGCCGGCCAGTGTCCTGCCAGCCACCTCCATGGCCCCCAGGTCACCAGGAAGAACAACTTCGTTATCCGGAATCGTCCCACCGGACGGCGCGGCAAAATAATCGTCTGAAACGCATCCAGCAACACCCCTGCCAGGAAAAAGCAACCGAACATGACAGCTAAGACATGCATGACAAAGACTCTACCGCGTCTCGAGCAGAAAAGATGAATCCTCTAAAAAAATCAGCCTCCGCCCCTAGCTTTTTCCCTTGGCGAAGGTCTAACATTTATAGAAATTGCTGACGGCGCGTTTCTCCATCAGTTGTCCTCTTCTTGTACGCGACTACGCGACAACAACCAGATCTCCTCAACGCAGTAGGGCCCGAGGTGTCTCATGAAACAGCGTATCCTGGTCGTCGACGATGACCGTCTTGTAGCCGACACTCTTCAACTGGTCTTCAAAGTAAACGGCTATGAATCCGAAGCCGTCTATTCTGCAGCCGATGGCCTGGCCCGCGCCCGAACCTTCGATCCCGCCCTGCTCCTTTGCGACATCTCCATGCCCGAGCAAAACGGCCTCCAGCTCGCCGAAGCGCTTCACCACGTCATGCCCCACTGCAAGCTCCTGATGCTCACCGCCTACGCCAGCAACGCGATCAAGGTCGAGCAGCACATCTCGCGCACCCGCCGCCCCCTCAAGCTCCTCAGCAAACCCTGCCGCCCCGAACTCCTCCTCCACGAAGCCCAAACCCTCCTCCAAACCGCCTAACGGCAGGGCTCACGGCTAAGGGCTATAGACAACAACATCAGGCAAGAGCAAAGCATTTGCTCTTGCCTTTCTTTCTGTTATTCCCCCTGGGAATCTGCTGCTACCGTGGCCGTTGCCCCTGCCCTTGCCGTTGCTTGTTCTTCGCCGTCATCCTGAGCGAAGCGAAGGACCCCCGCATTGGCTTTTGCCGTTGCCGTTGTTTGTTTTACGCCGTCATCCTGGAGCGAAGCGAAGGATCCCTGTATTTGTTCTTGTCGTTGCCTTTGTCTTTGCCTTTCTATGACAATTTCTAAAAAGAAATTGTCATTCTGAGCGCAGCGAAGAACCTGCTTCTCGCGCGAAGCGCGTCCGTTCTTGCGTCCGCCCATCCTTACGCAGCCGGCGTCGGGCTATTACACTCATCTCTACGATGCCCGACGACATCCCCAGCCTCGCCGACCTCCGCCGCACCCGCACCCGCAAGCCCTCCCCGCGCCACGAGCCTCCCACCGCCCCCTCCCTCTTCGACCCACCCGATGTCACCCCCGCCGACATCCTCGCCGAACAATCCCGCTCCCTCACCACCAGATTCTCCCCCGCACGCCCCAAACTCCCACTGCCCTCTGAGGACAGCCTCGGCTCCAAACCCTCGCCGTCCGCGCAGGACGTCTTCACCGTAGGCGAGCTCGTCCGCCACATCCGCAACCTCGTCGAGCGCACCCACGGCCACGTCACCGTCGAGGGCGAAATCTCCAACTGGCGTCCCGCCGCCAGCGGCCACTGCTACTTCACCCTCAAGGACGCGGAAGCCCAACTCTCCATCGTCCTCTTCCGCCGCCAGGCCGCCCTCCTCCGCTTCCGCCCCAAGGACGGCGACGCCGTCCGCATCTCCGGCTCGCTCTCCATCTACGAGTCCCGCGGCCAGCTCCAGCTCGTCGCCGAAACCATGCAGCAAACCGGCCTCGGCGCCCTCCTCGCCGCCACGCAAGCCCTCAAAGACCGCCTCCGCCGCGAAGGCCTCTTCGACCGCCAGCGCCCCCTCCCACCCTTCCCCCACTGCATCGGAGTCGTCACCAGCCTGCAAGGCGCCGCCCTCCGCGACATCGTCAAGGTCTGCCGCCGCCGCCATGCCGCCGTCAACCTCCTCATCTATCCCGCCGCCGTCCAGGGCCCCAACTGCCCCTCTGAAGTCGCCGCCGGCATCCACTGGTTCTCCACCCACCCCAACCACGCCGACGTCGTCCTCGTAGCCCGCGGCGGCGGCTCCTGGGAAGACCTCCACGGCTTCGACGCCGAGATCGTCGCCCGCGCCATCGCCGCCTGCTCCCTGCCCGTTATCACCGGCATCGGCCACGCCACCGACGCCACTATCGCCGACGCAGCCGCCGACATCCATGCCCCCACCCCCTCCGCCGCCGCCGAGCTCCTCACCGCCTCCCAGCACGGCATCGCCGACCGCCTCGCCCACCTCCACGCCCGCCTCGCCCGCGCTACCCGCTACAACCTCCTCCGCACCCGCCAGCGCATCGCCATCCTCAGCGCGAATTCCATCATTCGCCGTGCCCGCAGCACCGCCCAGCACCTCGACGACCTCGCCGACCGCGCCGAGACCACCCTCCTCCGCACCCTCCGCCACCACGCCACGCGCCTCGCCCAGTTCGAAACCCGCCTCCGCCGCCAGAACGCCTCCCTCCGCCTGGCCAACGACCGGCACCGCTTCCAAACCCTGCAGCAGCGCCTCCGCTCGGCCCGCACACTCCCGTTCCAGCACGCCCACACCCGTCTAAACGATGCCACCTCGCGCCTCAACGCCCTCAGCCCCCTCCGCGTCCTCGAACGCGGCTACGCCCTCGTCTACGGCCCTGACGGCAACCTCCTGCGCAACGCCGCCGACGCCCCCGCAGACACCACCATCACCGCCCAGCTAGCCAAAGGCCGCCTCCGCGCCAAAGTCACCTCCACCGACTGAATCCCCCCTTGCCTTCGTCCTTGTTTTCTCAGAATGACAATTTCCAAAGGAAATTGTCATTCTGAGCAACGCGAAGAACCTGCTTCCCGCGCGAAGCGCGCCCGTTCTTCCACCCAACCCGTCCAGGCGCCCCAACCCTTCCAGGCCCCCAATGCTTCTAGGTATCCCAAGGCTTTAGCCTTGGGCCTCATACGCCTACAAAAATGCGGGCTTTAGCCCCCGGGGTATGCTTGTTCTCCCGGCACTCTCCACGTTCGATAGCAACCACCATCAATAAATCCCACCCGCCCGCGACGCCTTCACCACTCCACCCACCACCGTATACGCATAGGGCGCCCCATCCCCCGTCCACCCCTTCACATCAAACTCCCCGCCCGCCAAGACCTTCACCGCCGATACCGGCCCAAACTCCAACGCCTCCCCCTTCTCCACCCGCGCCGGCTTCCCGCTAGCCCGCAGAAAATAAGCCGCCCCCTTCCCCACCACCTTCGCCTCACCATCCGCCTCCACCAGCACCGCCGTCTCCTGGTCAATCCCCATCCCCTTCAACTCCTTCACCTGCCCATCCTCCAGCACGCGAGCCATCATCACCAACAACCTTCCCATCCGATCGCGCTTCACAAAGTGCGAGTCCGTAATCGTATCGGCCAGCAACGGGTTCTCCAGAAACCCACGCACCACCACCACCTGGTGCTGAAACGGATCCGCCAGCGCCGCCTTCGAACTCAGATTCGGCTCATCCTCCCCGTCGTTCTGCGCCGAATAAATAAACTCCCCCTGCACCGCCAGCCCCGCACTCGTCCCACCCACCGGAACCCCGCGCCGTATCGCCGCATTCACCGCGTCCTCCACCGCCGTCCCCTTCCAGAAGTTGATGTACTCAGCCTGGTCTCCACCCGCGATAAAGATCGCCTCCGCCTTACCAATGATCTCTGCAACCTTGGCATCCGCCGCCGCCGCCCGCGACCCAATCACCAGCGTCGCCACAGAATTCTCATGGCACAGCCCCTGCACATACCCGTTGTACTCATCCGATCCATGGCTGCGCAGAATCAGAAAATCTCCCCCACCCGAATGCGCGCACATCCACCGAAACGCCTCATCCAGATCCGTTCCCCCACCCATCAGCGCAAACCCCTCCTGCGTCTTCACCACCGCATCCGCCGCATTCCCCACGCGAACATACTTGAACGGCTTCCCCCTCTGCGCCCCACCCACCGCCGCCCAACAACCTAAGACCAAAACCACAGTCGTCCTCAAACCGCGCACCACCCCTTGCAAACCCATCCCATTCACCTCAATCGAATATCAGCATTCTAGGCCCGCCGCCCCGCACCGCGGCCCACGTTCCACCAGCGCCACGCGAAGCCCCTCGCCGTCCGCGCAGGACCGCAGGACTAGCCCTCACCGCCCGCATCCACTAGCATCATCAGTTGGAGCATCAAGCGCCTCAAGGATCAGCATGCGGAAGTTGTTTGGGACAGACGGAATACGAGCAGTCGCCGGGGAACCTCCCCTGGATAAGCGCACCATCTACGCCATCGGCGTCGCCCTCGCCACCAAACTCGCCGAAGCCCACAAGCCCGTCCGCCTCATCCTCGGCATGGACACCCGCGAGAGCTGCCACTGGATCGCCGCCACCCTCACCGCCGGCCTCCGCGCTGCCGGGGCGTCCGTGGAATCCGCCGGCGTCCTCACCACCCCCGCCATCGCCTTCCTCGCCCACACCCACGGCTTCTCCGCCGGCGTCGTCATCTCGGCCAGCCACAATCCCTGGCAGGACAACGGCATCAAAATCTTCGCCCACGACGGCTACAAGCTCCCCGACGAAACCGAAATCGGCATCGAGGCCGAGATCACCCGCGTCCTCGCCGACCCTTCCTCACCCATGAATTGTCATCCTTCGCGTAGCGGAGGATCTGCTTCTTGGGATGCTGATATCGCCACGACACTTCCCGAGGTCAACGAGTCCTACCGCGCCGACTACATCCGCTTCCTCCTCCAGGCCGTCCCCGGCATCTCCCTCGACAACCGCCACATCGTTCTCGACTGCGCCAACGGCGCCGCCAGCTCCGTCGCCCCTCAACTATTCGAGTCCCTCCACGGCACCGTCGACGTAACCCACGCCTCTCCCAACGGCCGCAACATCAACGAGCACTGCGGCGCGCTCCACCCCGAGATCGTCGCCGCCCAGGTCAAAGTCTCCGGCGCCTCCATGGGCATCACCTTCGACGGCGACGCCGATCGCGCCCTCTTCGCCGACGAGAACGGCAACGTCGTCAACGGCGACGCCATCATGCTCGCCTGCGCCCGCGACCTCCAGGCCCGTGGCGAGCTGGCCCATAACCTCGTCGTCGCCACCACCATGTCCAACATGGGCCTCGAGGCCGCCTTCGCCCGTTCCGGCATCCGCATGCTCCGCGCCCCCGTAGGCGACAAGTACGTCCTCGAAGAGATGCGCAACTCCGGCGCCTCCCTCGGCGGCGAGCAGTCCGGCCACATCCTCTTCCCCGCCCGCGCCACCACCGGCGACGGCCTCCTCACCGCGCTGCTCGTCTTAGACCTAGTCCACCGCAGCCACAAGCCCCTGGGCCAACTCATCGCCGACCTCACCAACTATCCCCAGATCATCCTCAACGTAAAGGTCCGCGAAAAACTCCCCCTCGACACCTTCCCCACCATCGTCGCCGCCATCGCCGCCGCCGAAGCCGACCTCTCCACCACCGGCCGCGTCGTCATCCGCTACTCCGGCACCGAAGCCTTAGCCCGCGTAATGATCGAAGCCGAAAGCGCCGAAGCCATGCACCACCACGCCACCACCATCGCCAACGCCATCCGCTCCGAACTAGGCGTGTGAGTATGAAGTCGAAGACCGTTAGCTACAAACTCGAATCTCTACCCGCCTTGACTGACCAGGATCGCGCGAAGCTCAAAAGCATTCGCCCCGCGTCCCAAGAGCGAGATCGACACCAGCGAACTTCCCGAGTGGACTAACGCTCAGTGGAAGACCGCTGTGCGCGGAAGCTTCTACCGCTCACACAAAAAACATTGAACCCATTCAGTGCGAGATGTGCTCGCAGTAGCTGAGAAAGCGAATGGCTCTTTGCGCTTCCAATTCCTTCTTGACCGCTGCCTGCGAGAAAAACTGCATCGCGAGCTTGCGATCCTTCGGCACTCCATGCCCGCGCCAGTGCAACTTGCCTATCCAATAAAGTGAACGTGTGTGGCCATGCTCGGACGCTCGTGTGAACCAAGCGAGCGCTTCCGTATTGTCCCTTTCGTCGAGCGCCATCTGACCAAGGCTGAACATCGCCCTTGGATCACCCTGGCGTGCTGATCTCTTCCACCAACTCAAAGCTAGCTCATTGTCCCGAAGTACACCTATGCCATTCCGATAGAACCATCCCATCGCCAAGACGGCATCGTGCATGCCCTCATCCGCCGCAATTTGATTCAAGCGAAACGCCTCGGCAGCATCGCTTTCTTGAACTTTGAGCGAACGGTTATACGCGCGGAATGACGCAGGCATATCCCAATTGCTACCGCCCCGTCTCCGGTGTTGGCTAGAGTAAGCCACTGAACTGCTCCTATTGAATATCTCCCCAATTCTGCCGTAATTCAGCCACAACCACAATCGACATGCGGATATACTTCGCGCCCTAGGGCATCCCCACCGCTCCCGCCGGCCCCAGCACGTGAATCGTCTTCAGCCAAGTCTCCGCCAACCCCGTCCACCCCGAGATCGGCAACTCCTTCGCCCCCATCCCAAATCCATGCCCGCCGAGCGTATACACATGCAGCTCCGCCGGCACCTTCGCATTCTTGAGCGCCTCAAAGTAAACCAGCACGTTCTCGACATGCGCCGTGTAATCATTCTCAGCCTGCACTAAAAACGTAGGCGGCACCGACAGCGTAGGCGCCAACACCGGATCAACCCGCCCCGCACCCGCCGGATCCGTCAGCCACCCCGGATAAATCACCATCTGAAAATCAGGCCGCGCATCCACCGTCGACGCCGCCACACCCTTCCCCTGAAAATCCGGATGCGTACTCAGCGCCACCGCCAAATGCGCCCCCGCCGAGAACCCAATCACCCCAACCTTATGCGGATCAATCCCCCACTCCGCAGCGTGCGCCCGCGACATCCGCATCGCCTGCTGCGCGTCTTCAAGATCCTCCACATTCGCAGGATAGTGCCCGTCCTCCGGCACCCGATACTTCACCAGCACACACGTCATCCCAATCGAGTTCAACCACGCACAAATATCCGTGCCCTCAGTCGTGACACTCAACCGCAGATACGACCCACCCGGAAACACCAGCGCCGCCGCCCCCGTGTTCTTCCCCGCCGCCGGAGCATACACCGTCAAACTCGGCGCACTCACATTCGTCACGTGCACCACCGACCGCCCCGACGGCGTCACCGTGGTCGTATCCGACTCCGCCCCCACCACCTTCGACGCCTCCGGATTCCCACCCGGCCAAAGCAGCAGCGTAGTCTTCTGCGCCACCCCCACCGCCGAAACCATCACCATCACCGCCGTACCAAGCCATCTCAAACTCATCATCCTCACTTAATGTCTCTCCAGTTCGAACCCAACCCAACCTCCGCCACAATCGGCACACTAAACGTCGCCGCCGACTCCATCTCCCGCTTCACCAGCTCCTGCATCTCCTCCGCCTCTTCCGGCACCACATCAAACAGCAGCTCGTCATGCACCTGCAACGTCATCACCGACTTCAGCTCTCTCTCCCTCATCGCCGCATCAATCCGCAGCATCGCAATCTTGATCAAGTCCGCCGCCGTTCCCTGCAGCGGAGTATTCACCGCCGTGCGTTCCGCAAACCCTCTCTGGTTCGGATTGCGCGACTGAATATCCGGTATCGGCCGCACCCGCCCAAACGCCGTCCGCACCGCACCATCCCGCCGCACCGTCTCCAGCGTCTTCTCGATGAACGCAGCCACTCCCTGGTACCGCTCAAAGTACCGCGCAATATATTCCTTCGCCACCTTCTGATCGATCCCCAACTGCGCCGCCAGCCCAAACGGAGAAATCCCATACACGATTCCGAAGTTCACCGCCTTCGCCCGCGCGCGCGTCTCCTTATCCATCGTCTCCGCATCAACTTCAAACACCTCCGCCGCCGTCAGCGTATGAATATCCTTGCCCGTCCGGTACGCATCCAGCAGCAGCGGATCCTGCGAGAAGTGCGCCATCAGCCGCAGCTCAATCTGCGAGTAGTCCGCCGACATCAGCAGGTTCCCCGCCCCCGCCACAAACGCCGCGCGAATCTCCCTCCCCACCGCCGTTCGCACCGGAATATTCTGCAAGTTCGGATTCGTAGAACTCAACCGGCCCGTAGCCGTGCCCACCTGGTTGAACGTCGTATGAATCCGCCCATTCGCATCCGCCAGCACCGGCAGCGCATCCAGATACGTCCCTTTCAACTTCTGCAGCTGCCGATACTCCAACACCAGCGCCGGCACTTCATGATGCTGTGCAAGATCCTCCAAAATATCCTGCGCCGTAGAAATCACCTTGCCCTTGCCATACTTCATCGGCTTCGGCAGATCCATCTTGTTGAACAACACATCGCCCAACTGTTTCGGCGAATTGATATTGAACCGATGCCCGGTACTCGCATAAATCCGCTCAGCCAGATCATCGATCGTCACCGCCAGCCGCGAACTCATCTCCCGCAGCACCTCGCTATCCACCCGCACGCCCGCCTGCTCCATACGCAGCAGCACCTGCACCAGCGGCAGATCCAGCTTCCAATAAACCTCGCTCAGCGTAGACGCTTCATTCAGCTCGCCGCCTTTGCTGCTTCCTACTTCCTTCTTCCTGCTTCCTGCCTTATTCACCGGCTCGGCGAACAACATCTCCTTCGTCATCGCGCCACCCAACCCCGGCTCGTCCTTCAAAATCGCGCTCGGTCGCGCTGTCTCCGACTCCACCAGCTGCTCGCCAAGCGTCTTCGCCAGCCGCACCACCGCAGCCGCAGCCTCCGCCAACCGCTTCGGATCATTCGGATTATCCTTCGTAGGCTGATGCAGCAACGCCAGGCTAGTCGACCGCGCCGCGATATCAATCAGCGTGTGCGACGCATGCGTAGGATTCAGCAGGTAGCTCTCCAACATCACATCCGTCACCGCGCCCGCAAGCGTCACGCCATGCGGCTCGAGCGCCCGCAGCACCGCCTTCAAATCATGCACCTGCTTCGGCAGCGAAGCGTCTTCAAGCGCCTCCCGCCACCCCGGCGTATCCAATCCCGCTTCAATCGACAGCCCGGCAGTAACCGCCAGCCCCAACCTGCAAGCCACATCGCCACTCACCGCCACCAGCGAAGTCTTCGCCGCAACCTCCTCCTCTCCCCCGCCAAACAACGACATATTCTGCGCGGGCTCCGGCTCAGCCTCAACCTCCGTCTCAGCCTCCGCACCAACCTCCTCCGCCACAGCCTGCGCATTCGCCGCCATCGCCACCGCCAGGTGTCCCGCCTCGCGCGCCTCCTTCAGGAGCTTCTTCAAATCGTCAGCCGACGCCTTCACGTTGTATGTCGTCACCACCGCATCCACATCCGGCGCAAGGTCCTTCAGCAGCGTCGTAAATTCGAGCTCCGTAAACAGCGCTCGACACGCCGCATTATCCACCGGCTGCGTCCGCATCGCCTCAATCGAAAACTCAATCGGCACGCTCGTATGAATCGTCACCAACTCCTTCGACAACAAAATATTCTCGCGATTATTCTGCAGCGACTCCCGATACGTCTTCTTCTTCACCTCATCCGCGCGATCCAGCGCGCCTTCCACCGTGCCGAACTGCTGGATCAACTCCACCGAACCCTTATCCCCAATGCCCGGCGCCCCCGGAATGTTGTCAATCGCATCGCCACGTAGCGCCATCACATCCACCACCCGCTCCGGCGGAACTCCCAGCACCTTCTCCACCCCCGCCGGATCAAGAATCAAATTGTCCTTCGTAGGATTCAGGATCGACACACTCTCATTCACGAGCTGCATCATGTCCTTGTCAGACGACACCACAAACACCTTGTGTCCCAGCGCAGCCAGCTTGCAGCTCAGCGTGCCAATTACGTCATCCGCCTCAAACCCCTCGTAGTACAAAATCGGAATCCGAAACGCCTCCAGCGCGCGCCGAATATACGGCTGCTGCTGAATCAAATCCGGCGGCGTCTCCACGCGATTCGCCTTGTACCCGCCATACTCAATCGTCTCGAACTGCTGCGTCTTGATGTTGAACTTCTGGACATCCTTCATCTGCGCGGCCATCTCATTGCGATGCACCGGCGCCCCCACGTCATACACCGCCGCCAGATACTCCGGCTTAAAATCCGCGCGCAGCTTGTTGATCATGTTCACAAACACGTACGTAGCCGCCGTCGGAATCCCCGTCCGCGTCGTCATCGGCCGCGACCGCTGCATCGCGTGATACGCCCGAAAAATAAAGGCCATGGAGTCGAGCAAATAAATCGGCGGTTTTTCGCTTTTGGTTGTCATCGGTCTCTTTCAATTGGATGCTGCACGCAGCGTCTAGAGAATCAGCATACAGTCGCCATAACTGAAGAACCGATACCGCTGCTCCACAGCATGTGCATAAGCCGCCAACACCTGCTCCCGCCCCGCAAACGCCGACACCAGCATCAATAGCGTCGACTCCGGCAGATGAAAGTTCGTCAGCAACCCACTCACCACCTTGAACTCCGCCCCCGGCGACAAAAACAAACTCGTACTCCCCGAGTGCGCCCAGAACGCCTCTCCGCCCTCACGCCCCAACCTCTCCGCCTCCCGCGCCACGGCCTCCAGCGTCCGAGTCGTCGTCGTCCCCGCCGCTACAATCCGGCGCCCCTCTTCTCGCGCGCGATTCACCGCTTCCGCCGTCTCCGCAGAAATCGTATAGCTCTCCGCATGCAGCCGAATCTCCTCCGTCCGCTCCGCCCGCACCGGCTGAAACGTCCCCAGCCCCACATGCAGCGTCAGACGCGCAATCTCCACACCCCTCGCCTTCAACTCCTCCAAAATCTCCGCTGTAAAGTGCAGGCCCGCCGTCGGCGCCGCCGAAGATCCCCTCGCCTCCGCACTCCCCAGCGGCCGCGAATACACCGTCTGATATCGCTCCCGATCTTCCTCCCTATCCGGCGCATCCTTCGCCCGATGAATATATGGCGGCAGCGGCAGATGCCCAATCCGCTCCAGCGCCCGATGAAAATCCTGCACCGCGTCGAACCTTAACGTCCGCTCCCCAAACTCTCCCGCCCCCACCACGCGAGCCCGCAGCACCACCTCCTCTGAACCCGGCGCCGCGAACACCAGCGTCTCCCCCACCGGCACCTTCTTCGCCGGCTTCACCAGCGCCCCCCACTCGTTCTCGCCCCCCAGTTTCTCCGTCAGCAACACCTCCACCAGCCCACTCGGAGCCGGCGACTTCTCCTGCGTACCCAGCCCACCCCTCCGCGCATACAGCCGCGCCGGAATCACCCGAGAATCATTCAGCACCAGCAAATCTCCCGCCCGCAGCAACGACGCCAGCTCCGCAAACCTCCGATCCGCAAACTCCCCCGTCCCCCGATCGAGCGTCATCATCCGGCTCGTCCCCCGCACCTCAGGCGGCCGCTGCGCAATCAACTCCTCCGGCAACTCATATCCAAACTCCGAAACCAGCATCTGCTCTCAATCCCCTGCTCGCCCAGAAAAACTCTCGCCGTCCGCGCAGGACGACGCCATCGCCACCGCCTCATCCAACGCCTTCTGCACCAGCTCCAACTCCGGCTTCACATGCGCCGGCCATCCAAACGTAACCGTCGCAAACGGTTTCGGAATCGCAAACCGATCCCAGCTCTTCAAATACCACGCCCGCGAAGGCTCCGCGTGATACGCCCCAATCCACGTCGCCCCCGTCAGCTCCGCCAGTTGTACCGGTCCTGCCTTCGACACCCTCGCCGGCCCTCTCGGCCCATCCGCCGTAAACGCGCACCGATGCCCCGCGGCATACGCGTCCGCCATGCCCTTCAACCCCGAGGCCCCGCCCCGCGAGCTCGATCCCCGCACCGCCAGAAATCCCAGCCGCTCCACCGTCCGCGCAATCAACTCGCCATCAAATGATCGCGAAATCAAAATCGCAATCCCCAAATTCCGAAACCGGTGCGCGCACGTCAGCATCGAGCAGTGCCAGAACGCAAACACCACCGGCCCCGGCAACGTATGCCCCACCGGCACCCCCTGTGCATTCACATCCCGATACCGCAGCGTCGCCCCCACCACACGAATCAACAGCGCCACCACAGGAGGCACCACCGCCAGCAACAACTTCTCTTTGCGTGTGAAGGAAGGCACAACCTCCAGTCTATCGGCTAAGCCAATCCCGCCGCCAACCTGTCAGCCAGCCGCAACGCCAACGCCATCATCGTCAGCGTCGGCAACTGCGGACTTCCATCCGGAAACACCGCCGCACTAGCCACCGACAAATTCCCCACCCCATGCACCCGCATCTCCGCATCCACCACGCTGGTCCGCGGATCATCGCCCATGCAAGCCCCGCCCATCGCATGCCGCGCGTCTTCCATCCCGACCATCTCCCCACTCTCCGAAAGCATCCCCGCCGCCCACTCCACCCCCGTCAACCCCATCGCCTCAAACTGCTCCTTCAAATGCGCCGCATACTTCCGCAGCGTCCCCACCTCCTGCTCCGACACGCGCCAGTCCACCACCACCTCCGGCAACCCAAACGCATCTTTCTCCGAACCCAACGTAATCCGCGAACGCGACGGCCGATCCTGCGCCAGATTAAATTGCAGCTTCACCTCCGCGCCCTCCGAAATAAATCTCCGCCCCCGCAGCTTCGCTCCAAAAATCAACCGCGCCCCATCCAGCATCGCCCCGGGAATCTTCAACGCATGCGTCCCCAGCGCCTTCGCAAACTCCCCACGCTGTAACGACGTCAGCATCTCCCGCACCACCGCAATCCCCGACCCCTCCGGCTCCACAATCGCCAGGTGCGCCAATATCGGATTCAGCCCCAGCCGCTCCCGCAAATCCCGCGAAGCCTCCAGCTTCACACTGTGCAGCGTCCCTCCGCGCACATCGCTCAACCCACCCGCAAAGAAAACCCACGGCCGCAACTCACGCACCACCCGCGCTCGCGCCTCCCCCATCAGCGTCGCCGCCGCCGCAGTCACGTGATCATGAAAGTTCCGCCCCACCTGGTCATGCTCATTCCCCACACCGGACGCCAGCAGCAATCGCGAAGTCTCCACCGTCCCCGCAGCCAGCACCACTTCATCCGCCTCAAACCGCACCATCTTCCCCGCCGGCGTCCGCACCATCACCGCCTCTATCCGCGTCCGGTCCGCCGCCAGCAGCAACTCCACCACCTGCGCATGCAGATACACCCGCGCGCGCTCCATCAAGTCCTTCCCCAGCGACGGCGCCAGGTTCCTCCGCGGAAACGCCATCCACTTCGACACCCGCGCATCCACCCCGCTCAGTCCCTCTAACATCGCCGGCAGCGGCTGACCAATCGCCGCAAAGAATTCCGCCGCCTCAAACGGCAGCGTCCCCACCTCCAGCAACCTCTCTGCCTCCGCCACAAACGGCTTCAGCTCCCGCGCGCTCACCGGCCACGCCGCAGCGCCCCCCGCCTCGTCTTCGGACATCGCCAGCACCTGTCCACCCCACCGCAGCGACGTTCCTCCGAACACCCGAAAGCGCCCCTCTGTCGTCCCCACATGCGCCTGCCCCTTCAGCGCTGCCGCGGCAAACAGCCTCTGCCCACTCTCCTCAATCGAGTGCCCACCGGCCTCCAGCATCACCACATCCACGCCCGCCAGCGCCAGCTTCCGCGCCAGCACCAGCCCCGCAATCCCCGCCCCCACTACGCACACCTGCGATCGAACAGCCTCTCCCTCTCCAAGACCCTCTTCAATCGCGAGATCGATCTCCATCCAGCCTCTCCCCTGCCAGTGCCTCTGCGCCTAGCTGTACTTCAACCAGCGAAGAATCTCAGGGAGATTGGGCTTCTTGCCGTACATCAAAATTCCCACGCGATAGATCCGCGACGACACCCACAGCACCGCGTAAATCGTAACCACAATCAACCCGATCGACAGCGCAATCTCCCACGGCTGGGGCATCGAGATCGAGACCCGAAGATTCATCAGCAGCGGCGCGCAAAACGGAATCTGCGACACGATCCGCGACAGCATCGAGTTTGGATTGGTCACGATCGGCTGCAGCATCAGCAGGCTGAAAAACAGTGGGATCATCATGAACATGTTCAGCTGCTGCAGCTCCTGCTCCGAGTTCGTCATTGCTCCCAGCGCAGCCGCCACGCTCGAATACAACGCGTAGCCGAGCGCGAAGTACACCGCAAAAAAGACCGCCTGCGCCATGCTCAACGACACCCCGCTCGCCATGCCCATCTGCGCCGCCAGAAGTCCCGCCGCAATCAGCCAGATACCAACCTGCGTCAGCCCCACCCCACCCACGCCAATGATCTTGCCCGCCAGCAGCTCGTCCGGCGTGATCGTCGCCAGCAGCACCTCGAACACGCGGGACGTCTTTTCCTCGATGATCGACCGCGCCACATTCATCCCGTACAGCAGCACCACCATGTACATCAGGAGGAACAGAATATAGGCCACATAGAACGAAGCCTTCGAGTCTCCATGCTTGCCATTTTTCTCCATGACATTCAGTGTCACCGGCTCAATTAACGCAGCCGCCTCCGGCTCCGAGACACCCTTCCCCGCCAAGTACTCCCGCATCAGCACGCGATGCAGCGCATCTTCAATCGTCGTGCTGGTCGCAATATCCGCCGTCGACCGCGGCGTAAAGTCGAACGTCGGCCGCTCTCCCACCGTCGTCGCCGGCACAATCACCAGGTACGCATCCAGCTGATTGTTCGCGATCCGCTGGTCCAGCACCGCATGCGCAGTCGACGCCGGCACTACATCCACCGTCATCTTGCTGTCCTTGCCGTTTTCCAGCTCCTTCTTGATGTCTTCCGCAAGCTGCGGCTGCGATCCGACCACCACCGCAATGTGCGAGGTCGCCTTCGCCTTCGACGCCATCGTCGCAACCCCGAACAATCCTCCGCCCATCAGCAGCGGAATCAAAATCGTCGCAATCAAAAAACCCTTGGTCTTGATCCGCTCCATATACTCGCGCTTCGCAATCAGCCAGACATTATGCATCGACGATTCCTCGAGCTTCCTCATCACCAAAACTCGCGCGTACGCGTTCAATAAATATCTCTTCCAACGTCGGCTCCTTCACCTCGAACCGATGGATCACCGTCCCCCGCGCCATCGCCTCGGCCAGCACCTTCTGCGCCCCCGCCTCCGAGTGCAGCTTCAGCTCCGCAACCCCCGAATAGTTCTTGGCCTCCTCCACTTCGGCATTCCGCAGAAACGTCTCGTCGCCCGAAAACACCACATGCACCCGGTTCCGCTCGTAGCTCGACTTCACCTCGCGCATCGATCCCGACAGCACCAGCTTCCCCCGCGAAATCAGCACAATCTCATCGCACATCTTCTCCACCTGGTCCATCCGATGCGTCGAGAACAACACCGCCTTGCCCTCTTTGCGCAGATCAATCAGCGTATCCTGCAGCAGCTCCGCATTGACCGGATCCAAACCGCTGAACGGCTCGTCCATAACGATCAGCTCCGGCTCATGCAGCAACGCCGCAATGAACTGGATCTTCTGCTGCATCCCCTTGGATAATTCCTCTGTCTTCTTCTCGATCGCCTCAGTAATCTCCACCCGCTCGCACCACGCCAGCGATCTCGACCGCGCTGTCGTCTCGCTCAGCCCATGCAGCTGCCCCAGAAACACCAGCTGGTCAATCACCTTCATCTTCTTGTACAGCCCGCGCTCTTCCGGCAGATATCCCACCCGGTGCAGCGCCTTCCGGTCGAACGGCTTCCCAAACAACCTCACCGTCCCCGAGTCCGGCACCGTCATCCCGATCATCATCCGGATCGTGCTCGTCTTGCCCGACCCATTCGGCCCCAGCAACCCAAACATCGTGCCCGGCTCAATCGTCAGCGACAGCCCCTCCACCGCAACCTTCGTGTCATACACCTTGCGAATCTTCTCGAGCTCAACAATCGGCATGCGCTTGAACGCCCTCTTCCTGAGACAACTCCGATTTCTTGGGAGATACTCCGGTTAGTCTATCCCAACGCGAAAGCGTCGCACCCCAAACGCGCGCGAGCCGTACGCCCAAAGCGAAAGAGGCGCACCCCAAAGGATGCGCCTCTCATCATCAATCCAATTTCAACCGCAGTTTACGCAGCGGTTCCCGGCTCAGCCGGCGGTTCCGCCTGGCCGCTCTCTTCCATCTGCTTCTGCAGCTCTTCACGCCGCTTCGCACGAGCCTCGGCGCGCTTGCCAGCCTTCTCGCTCAGCTCCTGCTCGGCGCCCAGCAGCTCGATGTACGCCATCTCCGCCGCATCGCCCTGCCGCTGTCCCGTGCGCACAATGCGCGAGTAGCCACCCGGACGCGATCCATAACGCGGCGCCACGGTGTTGAACAAACGGTCCACCGACTCCGGTGTCATCATGTACGCCAGCGCCTGGCGGCGAGCGTGAACGCTGCCGTTCTTGCCCAGCGTAATCATCTTCTCAACCAGCGGCTTGGACGCCTTGGCCTTGGTAATGGTGGTGTGAACGCGATCGTTCAAAATAATCGAGGTAACAAGGTTACGAAGCAAAGCGCGGCGATGGCTGGTATTGCGTCCCAGCTTGAATCCGCCATTACGGTGGCGCATGATGATCTCCTTCGACCCGGACTTCTGCCCGGCTCGGATACTGCGTTGGTGCAAAGAACCCAGAGCTCAAGGCTCGTCGTTCAAAAACGTCAACTATCCATTTTGCCAACAAGCGTATCGAGCATCCTGCTGACTTCTTCCGAGAGCGATTCAGCCTTGGCCATTTGATCCGGCTCGCAAAAGCTAAGCTCCCGTGCAATGACTAGTTGCGTTTGCACTTCCAATGTTGAGCCTCGAGCCATCGCGAGAAACTGTTTATATTCCTTGCGAGTGCCGCGGCCATATCCTTCAGCGATGTTGCTCGGTACGGAAACACCAGCCCGCCGCAGCTGACTGCTGAGCCCGTACCGCTCTTCCAGAGGAAATGTTGCAGTCAAACGATAGATAGCCACTGAAAGCTGAACCGCCCGCTGCCAAACAACAATATCCCTATAAGTCTTAACCATCTCCGTCCTGCTCTACTGGAAAATGGGGTGGCGCAAACTGCACGCCACCTTTGTATTCTGAAAACTGAACCCTGCTCTTAGAACGTCTCCGGCTCGGCGCCAAGGTCGAGATCATCGTCTTCCTCGTCCTCGTCCTCATCGTCGAAGTTGCCATAGCTGGCCGCCAGTGTCGCCGCCGGCAGTACCGACGTCGGCCCCGGAACCGGGTTGCCCTGCTCGTCAATCTTCATGCCCAGCGAAAGACCCATCTGCGCAAGAATTTCCTTGATCTCGTTCAGGCTCTTGCGGCCAAAGTTCTTGGTCTTCAGCATCTCCGCTTCGGTCTTCTGAATCAGCTCGCCGATCGTCGCGATGTTGGCATTCTTCAGGCAGTTGTAGCTGCGCACCGAAAGCTCAAGCTCTTCAACCGAGCGATTGAGATTCTCGTTGCGAATCGTCAGCCCATCGTGCGAAGCTTCCGACCCCGCCTCCAACTCCTCTTCGAAGTTGATGAAGATCGTCATGTGGTCCTTCAGCAGCTTCGCCGAAAGTCCCAACGCGTCTGCAGGAAGTACGGTGCCGTTCGTCCAGATCTCCAGCGTCAGCTTCTCGTAATCGGTGATCTGACCCAGACGTGCAGCCTCCACAAGGTAGTTCACCTTGCGCACCGGCGAGTGAACCGAATCAACCGGGATGAACCCGATGCCCAGGTCGCTGTCAAAGTTCTTATCGGCCGAAACATAGCCACGGCCGCGCTTCAAACGCATCTCCATGTCAATGCGTCCGCCCTCGGAGATCGTGCAGATGTACACATTCGGATCCAGAATTTCAACGTCCGAATCAGCTTCGATCGATCCCGAAAGAATCACGCCCGCAGCATCCGCGCGCAGATACAGAGCCTTCGGCCCCTCGCCGTTCAGCTTGAACGGAATCTGCTTCAGGTTCAGGATGATGTCGGTCGCATCTTCCACCACGCCCGTGATGGATTGAAACTCGTGCAGCACACCCTCGATGCGCACAGCCGTTACAGCCGCGCCTTCAATCGACGAGAGCAAGGTGCGACGCAGGGCATTGCCGATCGTCGTACCAAAACCGCGCTCAAACGGCTGCGCGGAAAACTTGCCGTAAATGTTGGTGAGTGTCTCCTGATCGACTGCGAGACGCTTGGGCTTTTGAAAACCTCTCCAAAGCATAGTGAATCCTTTCTTCATCGCGCACGCGAAGCATTCTGCGTGGCTGATGGACCTGCGGTTAGGAATAAAGAGCCGTTGGCAATTCGCCAAGGCCAAACGCTCGTCGCCGCCAGCTCCCGGCGAACTGCCAGGAGCCAGCGGCTAAAAGCCATTACTTGCTGTAAAGTTCGACGATCAACTGCTCGTTCACAGGCAGGTTCACGTCCTCGCGCTTCGGCAGCGCAATCACCTTGCCCGACAAATTGTCCGAAGCCACTTCCAACCAGTTCACGCGGCTCTGGCCCGAGATGAAATCCTTCGCCGTCTCAAGCATCACCAACTGCTTGGAACCCTCGCGGATCGCGATCACGTCGCCAACCTTCACCTGGAAGCTCGGAATGTTGACCTTGCGTCCGTTCACCTGCACATGCCCGTGGCGAACGATCTGGCGCGACTGCCGGCGGCTCATCGCAAATCCCAGCCGGTAGCAGACGTTGTCCAACCGCGTCTCCAACTGCTGCAACAGCAGCTCGCCGGTAACGCCGGTGCGATTCGCAGCCTTCTCGTAGTACGCGCGGAACTGCGTCTCGAGCGTGAAGTAGATGCGCTTGGCCTTCTGCTTCTCGCGCAGCTGCAAGCCGTAGCCCACAACCTTCTTCACCTTCTTGGACTGGCCATGCTGGCCTGGGGGAAAGTTGCGCTTCTCGACGGGGCACTTATCCGTAAAACACTTCGCGCCCTTGAGGAACAACTTGGTTCCGTCCCTGCGGCAAAGCCGGCAGACGGGTCCTGTATAACGTGCCATTTTCTATCTCTCCATACTTCGGTTGTCGATCGCTTTACAGGCGGCAAGCCCTTCGTCACGATCCAAGTTGTTGTCAGTTCCCAGTTGTCCGTTGTCAGTCCGCTCTCACTGACAACTGAGAACGGACAACTGAGAACTCGTAATCAAACGCGACGGCGCTTCGGCGGACGGCAGCCGTTATGCGGCATCGGCGTAACGTCCCGAATGCTCCGCACTTCAATGCCCGCAGCCGCCAGTGCACGGATCGCGGACTCACGTCCTGAACCCGGCCCAGCAACCCGCACATCGACCGACCGCAGACCGTGGTCACGAGCAGCCGTAGCCGCACCCACCGCTGCCTGCTGCGCCGCGAACGGCGTGCCCTTACGTGATCCACGGAAGCCGAGCGAACCCGAGCTCTTCCAGCTCAGCGTATTGCCCTGCTGGTCCGTAATCGTCACGATCGTGTTGTTGAAGCTCGCCTGGATGAACACCAAACCAAATGGAACGTTCTTCCGCTCACGCTTCTTGAACTTCTTATTCTTTCCGACCTTCGCGCCGGTACCCTTATTCTGTGACTTTGCCATGGGTTACTTCGTCGCTTTCTTCTTACCGGCAACGGTTCCCTTGCGAGGACCTTTGCGGGTACGAGCGTTGGTGTGCGTACGCTGTCCACGAACCGGCAGCGAGCGGCGATGCCGCAAACCACGGTAGGACTGGATCTCGATCAGGCGCTTGATGTTGAGCGAAATCTCCTTGCGAAGATCTCCTTCAATGCCGCCTTCTGCTTCAATCACCTGACGAATCTTGTTGAGCTGATCCTCATCGAGGGTCGCCATCTTGACATACGGATCGATCCCCGCCTTCTCAAGAATCTTGAGAGCGCGTGGGTCGCCAATGCCGTAAATATAAGTGAGCGCGATGCGTACCTGCTTGTTTCCTGGCAGATCGACGCCGGCAATACGGGCCATGGTGTGCCTTTCGGTTAGGGCCTCCAGTTCATCTGGATGGCGGGGTTGATCGTTGTGCGGCTGACCTGACTGCTGTCTCCTCCGGGTTCATCGCACGCCTTGACTTCGGCGAACTCGCCCAGTGGGGCCGCATTGCTCAAGCTTTAGAAAGATCAAAGCAAAAACTTCTTGCTGTCTTTCTTTAGCCCTGGCGCTGCTTATGCTTCGCGTTCTCGCAAATCACGCGAACGATCCCCTTGCGGTGGATCACCTTGCACTTGTCGCAAATTGGTTTGACTGACGCACGAACCTTCATAGAATTCCTCAGTTCTCTGTTGTTGATTCTCAGCTCCCAGCTCCCTCTTCCGTCGCTCCTGAGAACTGACATCTGAGAACTGACAACTCGTTACTTATACCGATAGACAATCCGGCCGCGGTTCAGGTCATACGGGCTAAGCTCGATGGCCACTCGATCGCCGGGGAGGATGCGGATGAAGTTCTTGCGCATTCTGCCCGAAACATGCGCCAGCACCTGGTGCTTGTTTTCGAGCTCTACCTTGAACAGCGCATTCGGCAGCGTCTCAACGACCACCGCCATTACTTCAATTGCATCTTCCTTCGACAAACAGTCTCCTTCGATAGAGTCCACGCCTCGCGACGCAGAACAGCTCCATCTGCTTTCCCTTTGAACCTGTTTCGTGGGCTTCTGATAGTCCCCTCTGGCAAGCCCCGGCCATCAATCAGCCAGACACACGAGAGCAGACGGCGGAAGGTACACGCACCATCTGCAAGTCTACCCCAATTCCGCCCTTTTTGAAACCCCCAACTGCCGCACATACAGCCCCGCCGGCGGCAACCGAACAGAATTCCCTCCCGCTCCTCCCCCTGCGAGCTTTTCCCACCCGCCTTTCAGCCAGGGACCTCGGTCAAGCGACGTAGCTGCCCCATATACCCTACGGTTTCATATGCTTAGCCACCTGCAGCGCCTCCATCGGGGTGGAAGTGGCAATTCGATCTGCAGCCGCCCGGTCGCCCGGCTTGCTGGCAGCCAGCACGGCTGTCCGTCGCAGAATCACCTGTTCGATATGACCCTTGAACCAACTCGCTCCCGCAAACCCAATCACAATCGCGTGCGCCATATCCGTTGTTGAGAAACTCAGGATGCTCGAAGGCGCGCCAATCAACACCGCCCCTTTCTGCATGCCCCACGACGCCAGCGCCGCCAACGCTCCCACCAGCATGTTTCCCAGGTAGCCGGGCCGAACAATGCCGTCCTCGTTCAGCGGCAAGTGCCACCCACTGTCGCCCAGAAACGAACTCCCCAGCGACCCCAAGCTCCCCATCAACACGATCAACCCAATCACGTAATAATTCGTTGCATTCATCGGAGCCCTCGGTACATTCCCAAACTGTTCGGCCAACAAATAGAAAACCCCATAATTAGACTCCGGCCAGAGAGTGTCAACAAAAGCCCACCGGCCAGGCCCCTTCGAATGGACAAAACGCTCGCCTCCCGCGCCTCTTCGCCCCCCGCAAATTCTCCAGGAAAAAGCTTGCCAATACCTAGAACCACGATGTATCGTCTCGACCATGGCACCCCGCGAGACCAACCCGAACTTCATGAACGGCGTCCCCGAGCTCCTCATCCTCCGCCTCCTCCAGCACGGCGAGATGTACGGCTACGAGCTCGTGCAGGCCATCCGCGACCGCACCGGATCCTCCATCGCCCTCGGAGAAGGCGTCGTCTACCCAGTCCTCCACAACCTCGAGCGCGATGGTGCCCTCACCGCCCAGCGCAAGCCCGTCAACGGCCGCAGCCGCATCTACTACTCCCTCACCCCCACCGGCTCCCGCCGCCTCTCCGACCTCGCCGCCACCTGGACCACCCTCACCTCCGCCATCCAAACCCTCCTCACGGAAACAGGAGCCCCCCATGCTCAACCCGTTCTCTAAACTCTTCGCCCCAACACGGTTCCCCGAACTCCGCTTCTCCCAGCTTCAAGACCGCCTCCTCCGCGCCGGCATCGCTCCCCGCCACGTCCGCCGCTACCTCTCGGAGCTATCCGACCACCTCGCCGACCTCACCGCCGAAGAACAAACCCGCGGCCTCTCCCCATCCGACGCCCGCACCGCAGCCCTCGCCCGTCTCGGCACCCCCGACACCCTCGCCAACGCCATACTCGCCCCACCGCGCCTCCAATCCCTCACCGCCCGAGCCCCCTGGGCCGTCTTCAGCCTCACCCCTGTCCTTCTGCTCGCCGCCCTCTGGTTCCTTTCCCTCTGTCTTCTGCGCCTCGGCTGGCACCTCTTCATGCCCTCAGCCGTTACCCCCTTCGGCCACGGCCCACTCCACTTCTCCGACCCGCAGAACATCTACTTCCAACTCAACCGAGCACTCTACCTGGCCGGACCCACCCTCATCGGCTGGTGCATGGTTCTCATGGCCGTCCGGCAACGATCGAAAGCTATCTGGCCGGTCCTTAGTCTGACCATCCTCACCGTCCTCGCCGCCACCTCGCAAGTCCAGGCCAACCGCCTCGCCGTCCCCTCCGGCCTGGGACACATCCGCGTAGACTTCGCCCTGCGCCCCGCCGCCCAAAACGAATACGCCCTCGTCGTCCTCCTCATCGCACTCGCCCCCTACCTCCTCTGGAACCTCCGCAGCCGCCTAATCTCTCATCTCTAATCTCTGTCCTCCTGTACCTCCCATCACTGCAACGCCGTCGCACCTCTGCTAGCCTTCCACGCATGCAGACCCTCCGCCCGGCTCCAGTGCCCCTGCTCCCCCGCATCTCGCTCTCCCGCATCTCGCCCTCTCGCATCTCGTCCTCTCGCATCTCGCTCTCCCGCATCTCGTTTCTTCTCCTCCTCCTCTGCGCGATCCCCGCTGCCGCCAAAGGCCCCAAGATCCACACCGTCACCCTCGGCCCCGCGCGCAAAGTTCCCTACACTCCCCCACAAGCCACGCCCGACACAAAATCCGAAGACTCCTCCACCCTTCGCATCCGCCCCCTCGTCGTCGACGGCATCCAGAAAGAGTGGACCCTCGGCGAAGTCCACGACATCACCGACAGGACCTTCGTCGTCCGCCGCGCCATCCGCATCAATGATTCCCTCCCCGCCGAGCCCGTCCGCTGGGCCTGGCAGCCCGGCCCCTGGCTCATGGTCGACCGCATCAGCGGCCACATCACCGCCCTCCATCTCCCCGACTTCGATCCCCTCGTCTCCGAAGTCGTCTGGTTCCGCGACGATGCAGCCTACTGCGGCATCGCCTCCACCGCCAAAGGCGGAGTCGTCGCCATCATCGCCCAGCTCGGCGCCCGCAAGCCCATCGTGCAGAAACTCCTCGCCCCCTGGCCCCAAACCTCTCCCTCCAACCCCGTCTGCGCCCTCGCCATCTGGCAGCGCATCCCCATGCGCGCCACCCTGCAGCTAACCGGCGCGCAGCCCGTCACCTACGACGTCGTCGGCAGCGTCTCGCTCATCGAAGACAACGACAACTCCGAAGAGTAGCCCGAACTCCACCCGGCAGCCCGCCCTACCACACAAACCAGTCGTTTGGGGGTAACTTTCCAGGCGCAGCCGCAAAGAACTCCACAGAACACGTAGATGCTCAAAGTAGTATCGTGATTTCAGCGCGTAAGCCAACGCTGTGCCACACGCCGGAATCTCATCCCATTGGCGCAACAACAGCTACCGCTGACAAACCCCTCCTGCGAGGGAAGGGATCAGCCGAAAGGAACAGAAGATTCTCTATGTGGAAACCTAACCAACCTGGTAACACGCCCGCCGCTCCCGAGCCCGTGCGTCCCACTCCGCCTGCCGCGACTCCCGCTTTCAGCTCTGGCTCGACTGCTACAACTCCCGGTGCAATCCCCAACAGCGAACAAGCCACCATCGGCAAGAGTCTCGTAGTCAAAGGCGAGGTCTCCGGTTCCGAGTCCCTCTATATCGACGGTAAAGTCGAAGGCGCCATCAACCTCCCCGGCAACCGCGTCACCATCGGCCGCAACGGCCAGGTAGCGGCCAACATCAGCGCCCGCGAAATCGTCGTTCTCGGCAAAGTCCGCGGCAACTGCCAGGCCTCCGATCGCGTCGACATCCGCAGCGAAGGCTCCCTCACCGGCGACGTCATCGCCGCCCGCATCTCCATCGAAGACGGCGCCTTCTTCAAGGGCGGCATCGACATCCGCAAGCCAGGCAACGAAGCCAAGGGCCCCGTCACCCCATCCTCCACCTCCACCCCCGAGCCAGAGCACAAAGAAGCCTAGCTCCAACCGCATCCAGCGCCACAAAGCCCCGGCACCCGCCGGGGCTTTTGCTTTTGCACCTGTACTTGCGATTGCCTTTCTTTCTGCCATCCCCCTCTGGAATCTGCTTCTGCCCTTGCTCGTTCTACGTCGCGAAACTTTGCCACCTGTGCGCCCTTTGCGTCAAAGCCCGTGCCCTTGCAGTCGCTACTCTTTCGCCGTCATCCTGACCCTCAGCTTGTCGACCAGCGCCAGACAACCACTCTCACCAACGCCTCTAAATCTCTCACTACTCACTACTCCACAGCGATCAGCAACCCCTCCCCCGCCTCGACAGTCACCGTCCCCTCCACCTTCGACCCGTCCCCATCCAGCAGCGTCGTCAACACCACCGTCCCCTTCGCACAACTCACCATCGCCACCTCACTCCCCAGATTCAACACCACCTGGAAGTCCGTACTCTCTCCATCCTCCAGTCCCACCCGCCGATACCGCAGCACCGACCCCTCCGCCACCACCTCCGCAATCCCTCCCGCATGCAGCGTGTCATGCTGCCGCCGCAACGCCAGCAACGTCCGATACAACATCAGCATCGACTTCGCATCCGCTGCCTGCGCCGCCGCATTCTCCGTCTCCCACCCCGGCTCCAACGGCAGCCACGGCGTAGCATCGGGCGTCGTAAATCCGGCATTCGCCGCATTCACCCACACCATCGGAGACCGCTCCGGATCCCGCCCCCGCCCCTTGCCCGGCTCATTCTTCTCCGCCGGATCGCGCACCTGCTCCGGCGCAATCACCGCATCCACCATCCCCAGCTCATCCCCGTAATACATCGTAGGAGTCCCTCGCAGCGTCAGCAGCAACATCGCCGCCGCCCGCGCCTGCCGCCCCCCAATCCGCGACGCCAGCCGCGGCTGATCATGATTCCCCAACACATAATTCGGCCATGCTCCCACCGGAAGCAATCCCTCATACCTCTTGATTACCGCGGCAATCGCGCCAGCCGCCCACTGCGTCTGGATCAGCGCAAAATTAAACGGCAGGTTCGCCCCACGCAACTGCGGCCCGCTCCCGGAGTCCGCGACGAGCGCACTTGCTTGCTCGGGTGGCCCACCGTAATAACGCACCAGCCGATCCAGCGGCAGATAAATCTCCCCAATCAACACCCGACTCGAGCCATCTTCCTTTTTAGAATTCTCATCCTGAGCGGAGCCAAGGACCTGCTTCTCTCCCACCACCGATCCCTCCAGGCTATCCCCATACGTCGCCATCAACGCCCGCATCTCCGCCACAATCTCCAGCGTCTCCGGCTGATCGGCATTGAACACCGGCAGCACCCGCTTCACATCATGCTGCGCATCGTAGTACGCCGGATTCGGAGGATTGCTCTGAAAATAAATATCCTTGATCAGCAGCCACAACACATCCATCCGAAACCCATCCACCCCCTTATCCAGCCAGAACCGCATCGCCGCATACATCGCGTCGCGCACCGCGGGATTCCGCCAGTTCAAATCCGGCTGGGCCGCTAAAAAGGAATGCAGATAAAACTGCTGCGTCCCCTCATCCCACGTCCACGCCGGCCCCCCAAACTGCGACATCCAGTTATTCGGCAACCGCTCCCGCCCCGGCTTCCAGTCATCGCCAGCCGGCGCCGCATCATGCCACAGATACCAATCCCTCTTCGCACTGGTCCGCGACGACCGCGACTCCACAAACCAGGGATGCTGGTCCGACGTATGATTCGGCACAAAATCCAGAATCACTCGTAGCCCCCGCGCATGCGCCGCCGCCAGCAGCGCATCGAAATCCCCCATCGTCCCAAACAGCGGATCCACGCCCGTGTAATCGCTCACGTCATAGCCAAAGTCCGCCATCGGCGACGGATAAATCGGCGAGATCCACACCGCATCCACACCCAGCCCCTTCAAATAATCCAGCCGCGCCGTAATCCCCTTCAAGTCCCCAACGCCATCCCCATCCGTATCCTGAAAACTCCGCGGATACACCTGGTAAATCACGCCCGTCTGCCACCACAACGTTGCCTCGAATTCACTATCAGCCATGCTCATAGGATGCCACCACCGCCCGCACATTCCACAACCGGACGCGTAGCATCCAATCATCATGCCCGCCTCACTCGACACGCTCCTCCACGAAGCCGAAATCGCCCACGGCCATCTCTGCGCCGGCCAGGTCCTCGGCGTCCGCATGGCCATGCTCGGCCTCGCGCGCCTCGGCATCGACGACCCCCGCCCCCGCACCCTCCCCGACGGCTCCCTCAACCCCGATCGCAAGCGCCTCGTCACCTTCATCGAAATCGACCGCTGCGCCACCGATGCCATCGCGGTCGTTACCGGCTGCCGCCTCGGCAAGCGAGGCCTCAAGCATCGCGACTTCGGCAAGATGGCCGCCACCTTCATCGACCTCAACCAAAAACTCGGCAACCCCAACAATCCCAACCAGCACGACTACAAAGCCCTCCGCATCGTAGCCCTCGAAACCTCCAAGTCCCGCGCCCGCGAACTCTACCCCGATCTCGAAAAAAACGCGCAGCAGATGAAAGCCTACCGCGAGCTCCCCGACGACGAGCTCTTCTCCACCCAGTGGGTCCGCGTCCCTCTCCCGCCCAGCGAATTCCCCGGCTACAAAGGCGAGCGCGTAGCCTGCGCCCGCTGCGGCGAAGGCGTCAACTTCGATCGCTTCGTCGAACGCGATGGCGCCCGCCTCTGCCTGGCCTGCGCCAACCCCTCCACCCTCTACTACCAACCCCTCTAACCGCCCCACCAGCACTAACCGTTCTGCTCTGTTGTTGCCGTTGCCCTTGCCTTTCTTTCTGTCATTCGGGGAATCTGCTTCTGCAGTTGCGTCTCCCTCGACGCTGCCCGTTCTACCGGATTAGCAGTGGGCTTCAGCCCCCTGAAAAAGCCACCCCGCAAGAAGTGGGCTTTAGCCCTGGCCCCACCCACAAACAGCAAGGCCGCCCCGTTTAGGGCGGCCCTGCGAACCTCGTTCTCAAACCTTACCGGCGATCACGACCACGTCCGTCACGGTCACGATCGAAGCCCCGATCACGGTCACGTCCACGGTCACGGTCACGATCCCATCCGCCGCGCCCATAGAACCCCACGCCAACCGTAGGCCCATACACCGGTGCCGCATAGTACGGGTTGCCATACGCAACCACGGGAGGCGCCACCACCACTCTCGGTCCGCCATAGAAAACCCGCGCCCCGCGATAGCCAACTACAACCCGTTGCGCCTGTGCAGCAGGAGCCGCTGCCACCAGCAGACCACCAGCCAGCGTCGCCGCCGCCAGCACCTTAACTACGTTCAACTGCTTTACCTTCGCGATGACATTAGCTACTTTCATGACGTTCCTCCTGCACTGCCCTGAGATCCGCTGTGCAATTAGATAAACGCAAACCCACCCACCGTGTTGCGCGCAACTTCTTCGCAGCCCCGTGTTAGAGCTTTTTTGCTGCACAAGCTTGTTCCGGATCAACGTCTTTTTCGAAGGGGCATGGCTTTAGCCGTGCCAAGAGTGCCCCTCTTTCCATCGCGTTCAGCCGCTGAGGTGCCGTTTCGGCTCTGCTCGACCGCCGTCTACCGCACCGCAGCCTGCAGTATCCCACCCTCGCGCGCCGGCGTGACGCACGTAAAGCTCGACGCGCTCTTCGCATTCCCCACCCCGTCATACTTCGGCCACGCCGGCCACTCACACAGCGGCCGCGTCCTCCCATTATTGTTGTCGGTCACCACCAGGTTCACCGGCGCAATCCCGCCATCCACCCATGCGTCCAGCGTCCCCACCGTGTCGAACCCGCCGTCGAACCGCCCATCTCCATGCCCCATCCCCGGCACCAGGTACAGCCGCGCAAAACTCTTCGTCTCGTCAATCCCCATCCGCGCCTCCACCCGCTCGTAGTAATCCACGGTGGAGTTCGTAGGAATCACCACATCCGACGTCCCATGCACCAAAATCAACTTCCCTCCCCGCGCCACAAACGGTTCCAGCGCCACGCTCGTGCTGTCAATCTCCCGCGCCGCCTTCAGCAGCTCATCATGCCACGCCCCACCGCTATTGATGTCGAACGTCCGCGAATTAAAGTGATGCCCCACCGACAGAAAATTCCGCGTCACATCATCGCCAATCACATACCCAAAACTATTCAGCACCACCACTGGATTCTTCAGCGGGAAGTGCAGCAGCCCCACCGAGCTAGTCAAACTCGCCCCCGCCAGCACGTTATATCCCGGCACGCTATTCACCCCATTCGAGAGCGGCATCGCCGTCCGCTCTTCCGTTGCAAACGTCTCCAGCGTATGCAGCTGCGCATCCGACAGGCACCCATGATGGCTTCGGCCATCCGCACACCTCAACGTCTCCGCCTGAACATCGCATCCCGCCGGGTCAGAGATAATCCCATCGCGCAATCCATCCTTCGCATCGCAGCGCTCTTCCACCTTGTGCGCAATCATCCGCGTCTTCGAGTAGCCCAGGAATCCCCCCGGCGCATACAGCGCCTGCGCCGTCCGCACAAACTGCAGATCCAGCTCCGCCTGGTCCCACGCCGCATACGCCGCCAGCACCCCGTCATAGTCCTTTGGATAACGCTGCACCACCCACAGCGCCTCCCGTCCTCCCGTCGACCCGCCCACGAAATACATCCTTCGCGGCGCACTCCCATACCGCGCCTTCATCAGCACCACCGCCACATCGTGCAGCTTCTTCACCGCCTCGCCCGCAAAGTTCCGCTGCATCTCAGCATTGCGCGCGAACTTCGCATTCAACGCATTGATCGCATCCGGCAGCGGAAAGTAGCTGTGATGATGTCCACCATCCGAGCCCAGCGTCGCGTACCCGCGCATCAACGGCGTCGCCTCTTTCTTCAGCCCCACCGCCGTCCGTCCCAACCCGTCCGACTTCCCAATGTATCCATCGAAGGTCCCGCCCCCATACTGCAGCGCCTTGCCGTTCCACACCTCCGGCAGGTTCAACTCAAAATGAATATCCTCGGCCTGCGGATCCACCGGATGAATCTTCCCCATCACCCGGCAGTACGCCGCCCCACCCGCATGCCGATTCTTCGCCGACGTCACCTCCGCCCCGGTAGTCGGCAACTCAATCCAACTCGCCGGAAGCACAACCCCACGCAGCCCCGCACACCCCACACTCTCCGCCCGCGCCGCCGCAGCACCTATCGTAACCACGATCATCAGTGCCCAGCATCGGGTCCGGAAAGCCTGCAGCACAATGCACCTCTCCCGCGTTAGCCCATTAGACTACGCTTCTACCCATACGTCGCCCACTGTCAGATCCCCCAGCCCCGCCCCACGACTACCGCGGCCTTGCACTCGCCCTTCCGTCTGTCCTTCCCCGGCGAATCTGTCTCTCCCTTTACCGTTGCAGTTGTTCGTCTTACGTAGCGAAACGTTGCAACCTTAGCGCCCTTTGCGTCAAAGCCGTTGCCGTTGCCGTTGCCGTTGCCCTTGCCCTTGCCCTTGCCCTCGCCCTGCCGTCGCCGTTGCCGTTGCCGTTGCCGTTGCCCTTATCTTTTTAGTTGTCATCCCGCAGGGATCTGCTTCTTCTTTTGCCCTTGCCTTTCTGTCTGTCATTCCCTCTGGAACCTGCTTCTCTCTTCTCCTAAGCGAGTCAAACCCTCCACTACCACCGCCCACCACACCCTCGCCACTACTCACTACCCACTACTCACTACTCACTACCCACTACTCACTACCCACTACTCACTGCCTTCCCCACGCATACCGCACCCCACCCAGCACCAGCCGCGGAGCCGCCAGCGTCAACACCGGCGTCAGCCCTGCATCAATCGTTCGATTCAACAAATTCTGTGCCCCCGCATACACGCTGAACCCTCTCCCCAACCCCCTCTCCGCCGACACATCCACCCGCGCATACGGCCGCAGCACATACTCATTCGCCGCATCATCAAACGCCTTCCCCTCATAGCTCCCAAAGCCATGAAACGTCGCAACCTTCGGCCACACATAATTCACCACCCCCGTAACCGACTGCCGCGGCACCTCCGGAATCCAGTTCCCCGTAAGATTCGCCTGCGCCGGGCTGCTCGAATTAAATGCCGTCACCGTGGCCACCGCGTACTGATACCCAAAGCTCGCATCCAGCCCGCGCCACGTCGCCGTCTGCCCCTCCACCATCGCTCCCCGGCTCCGAATCTGCCCCAGATTCTGCCGCTGCAATAACTGCGTCGTCGCCGTCTGGCTCAACTCCACCGCCGATATCGGCCGATTCACCTCCGTCCAGAAATACGTCGCCCGCAACCTCCCGACTTTCCCCCCCACCTCGCCCCCAAACTCAAACCCCGTAGCCCTCTCCGCCAGCAACGACGCATTCGCCAGCGTAGTCTGCTGCCCCACCTGCCCCGTCCGATACAACTCATTCATCGTAGGCCCGCGAAACGCCCGAAACCCCGTCCCCGTCAGCAGAAATCCATGCCCCAACGTCTTCACCACCCCCAGCCGCGGACTCACCATCAGCTCATCCAACTCCGGCAACGCAGTAACCGCCCCACTGGTCGATACCACCCGCCGCGCATCAAACGTCCGAAACGAATCCACCCGCACCGACCCCGACACCGACCACCCCTTCGGCAGCCAGATCGCATCCGCATACCCTCCCACCTCCCTCTGCCTCGCACTCGTGCTCGTAGTCGAAGCAACCTCCCCGCCCACCACCGCCGACTCATCATCCGTCGCGCGCACATCCCGTACATCCACCCCCAGCGCCCCCGTCACCGTCCCCACCGTCTTCGCCGCCTGCGCCACCACTCCCATCTCATCCACCGGCACATGCTGCAACTTCGTCAGCACCTCCGAATCCCTATCCGCCGCAATCGCCGAAAAACTCTGCCGGTACGCCTCCCGCGATCCATACAGCCGCAACGCTCCCGTCCCCCACCCACCCTCCGCATCCGCCCCACCCACATACCTCCATAGCCGAGTCCCATTCGTCTGCAGCGGCGTCCCATTCCCCCGCGCCTCATTCAAAACATTCCCCAACAAAAATCCCCGCACGCTTTTTGTTGCAACCGTACTCAACACCACCCGCCCACTCTCCGCATGCACATTCGCCGGCACATCCACCGTCCCCCGAAACTCCGGCGCGGTCGGAATATACCCATCCGTCCTCAGCCCCGAGTACGCCGCCAGCATCCCCA